>MDSY01066978.1_pt1 | contig 20918 bp, 18 predicted proteins | sample 811131 | NCBI WGS metagenome assembly MDSY01 (sample SAMN05326643, study PRJNA326480) | marine metagenome | isolation source: seawater | place: Atlantic Ocean: South West | collected 2010 | reverse complement strand
CGCGAACGCCCAGCGCTGGCTTGAAGAACTGGAAGCTGTGGGCGCCCCCCCGAGCGTGGACACCGTATCTGGGTTGCTTCGTCGCGCCAGCGCGCGGAATCACCTCACCCCGCCCGGTATGGGTATTTGCCTGGCGCCGCCGTCCGCGCCGAAACTCGGCGCCGCGGGGTACACGAAAGAAAGCGCCGCGCGAGCCATGTCGAGCATCGTCGATAACGATATAATCCCCGCAGTGGAAACCATGTTCAGCAGGAAACTACCCCTACGGCTGGAAATACGCGCGCTGCTAGAGTCTGACGTCGAGCCGTTCGTGGAGTGGGACATCTCGAGGCGGAAGGGAAGGTTGGGTGAAGACGATTTGTTTGCGGACGATGCGCCGGGAGCGTCCAACGCCGAGTTTAGCGACGAGCCTTACCCATCCTCAAAACGGTCACTAACGTCTGGCATCGCCTCCACGCTGAGTGTCACGCTCGGGTTTTCGCCATCAAAAACGAAACCGAAGACGAAAAAGTGGGCGGCGGCGGCGAAGACAACGAACGACCACGCGCACGGCGAAACGCGAGCGGCGTTGAAACACGCGGCGGGAATCGATGGCGGTTTGCGTAAGCACGTTCGTTCTTTAGTAGAGAAAGCGGCGAGGGCACCGAACGACACGATGCGTACCCAGCTCATAGAGTACGTCGCCGAGGTTGTGGACTCCGCGGTTACCGACGGGACCATAACCGCCGACCAGGCGAACGAGTTGCAGGAAGAAAACGGTTTGCCGACGATCACTCGCGGCGGATACGGCGCCGAGTCTGTGTACGGTGATGACGAGTCCGTGTACAGTGATGACGAGTCTATGTACGCTGATACGCATATCACTCCTCCGCCGCGGCGCAGTAGCGATGCTCAGGTGGGGTGGGACGGCGACGATCCAGAGTGGAGCGTGGACGCCGAATTAGGAAATAGATAGTGATAGCGAAACTTTGAAAACATTTGTCTTTCTTGCAACGTGCGCGTAGTGCGCGAGTACCTTCGTCATGTCGCGTCTCATCACGCTACAGGCGTGTCGTCAGCGGAATCCGGGCCAGCCGCCTCACGCGCGATGTCCGACGGCACGACGAGCACGGGGCAGTTTGCGAAGCTTAAACAGTACGAGCTGACGGATCCCATCACCGCGCGCTTGAGGTTCCCCTTGATGCCTCTTGTTCCCATCACCAGCAAATCGACGGCGCCGCCGAGATCCGAGACGTAATCCACGATGAGATCGCGTAAATCTCCACCCTTGATATCGAGAAGCACGCTGGTGGCGTTACCCGCCACTTCGTCCTTCTGGAACTCGGCCAGCTCGGCCATGCACTTTTCCACTTGCTTGGCGACGTCCGCCATCTGGATCGGCGTTTCGTCCACCGCCGAGTGAAGGATGTGGATCTGGTCGTTCGTTTTGAACGCGTTTTTACACGCCCACTTGATGATGGCGAGCGAAGACGCGCTTCCGTCCACGGCGACGGCGACGGTGCGGCTCTCGCCGGGGGTCGTCATGCCCAGATACGCGGCGCCGACGGAATCGGACGTCAGGTCGGGGATGTCCCTGTATTTGCGCGAGCGAACGACCAATAAAGGTATCGGCGCGTACTGCACGACGTACGAGCTGACGCTGCCGAGCAGAAACTTCTGCCAGCCCTGTCGTCCTCGGGAGCCCATGATGAGCATAGCGTCTCGTGGCGTTTCAAGGGAGATGAACTTAAGCAAAGCTTCTCCCGGGTCGTGCGTGGTGTCGATGACGATCAGTTTGTGCTGCATGCCCTGGATAGATTGCGCTATTTCAGCTGGGAGCCAGTCTTTCGCGAGAGACACATCGCTAAGAGTCTTGAAGGAGAAACAAAGGGAAAGTGTCAGAAAATAGTCGTGCGAAGAACGTTCTTCTCGGAATGGGAATTGCTGCGAGCATGGTGTGCTGGAAAGCGGTCGTCTACGTACCTTGACACTGTCTAAGGGAATCCAGCCGCTCTGCTTCTTCCTGGTGTGCACGAGCCAGATCTGGTCAGAGGGGAGGATGAACTGGTCTCTCGCCCAACGCCAGGACAGCTTTGTGTCGATAGATTCTTTTTGGCCCACTGCGAATAACACAGTCCGTGGCTCGGTGAAGGTCATGTCTTCGAAGGAGGTGGAGTGGGCGGGCATAGTATTATGAGGCTCCGGAGAGGAGACGACGTGTGCGGCAGGAGGCGCGCTTGCGAAAGTGACTCGCTTCGCTCGTTGTTGTGGCTTTTGTGGTCGATTCGTTTCTCGGAAGTACCGAAATCTCAATCGGCTCTTCCAACGAAAGATGGAGACAGGAGAGGTATTAAGAGTATCGGTGGTATTGTGTGGTATCGTGTAAAAGAGTAAACCTTGCGTTAAAAAAATAACAAGGACATACTTACTCGCTGCGTTGCACGTGGCAACGTGTCGACGTACTACGGTGGGTTCCAAAGGCCTCGCTTTGTCTACATCCACTTTTTTCGTCGACGCTACAGGAACTTGCAACTTTTACAGATAACCTCTTCGTTTAGTTGCGTCCGCGTCCGCGACCACCGCCTCGGCCGCCGCGACCGGTGTTCTGGTACCCGTGCGAAACCGTGCGACCGCCCCTGCCACCTCGTCCGCCGTCTCCCCGTCCGCCTCTGCCGCCGTCTCCGCGGCCGCCTCGGCCGCCATGCTCCACGCGGCGCACGCCGCCGGCGGCGCCGAAGGTGTCCATGTCGAGTTTTCTTTGTTCGTGGAACCGCGAGCGTCCCTGCGGTTGCGCCGCCACCGCGGCTCGTTCAAGCGCCTCGCAGCTCATGCTGTCGAAGAAGTCATCCTTCACGTACGTCGAAACAGGCGCGGCTTGCTGGTTGGCGAAATCTTCTTTTGAGAATTTCGAAAACGCCGCTTCAAAGTTGAAATCGCCGGTGGGAACCGCCATGCGCGTGGGGAGCAAGCCGTCGCCGCCGGAGAAAGGGGGCGGGCCGCCTCTGCCGCCCGCACGGGGCGCGGGCATGGCGCCGCCTCTGCCGCCGGCACGAGGCGCGGGCGCGCCTCCTCTGCCACCCGCGGGCTGCGCGACGCGCGCGGGTTGTCCCTTGGGTTGGGCTCCGCCACCGCCGCCGCCAACCGCCGCGAGGAAGCTCGTGGGCTTGGGTTTGGGCGCCGCAGGGGCTGGCGCGGGCGCAGCCGCGGGTTTAGCCTTGGGCGCAGCCTGCTGGCGCTGCTGGCGCTGCTGCGGGACTGGCGCCGCGGCGGGCGCGCGGTTCCAGGGATTCACGGGCTGCGCGGGCGGCGCTTGCTGCGGCGGCGGCTGCTGGTACTGCAGTTGCTGGTATTGGGGAGGGGGCGCCTGCTGCTGGGGGGGAGGCTGCATGTACTGCTGAGGAGGAGGCGCCTGGAGAGCGGGTTGGGTGGAGGGAAGGTCAGCGCACGTGAGCGTACAAAAATCATTCTGAAAAAGCAAAACGAAACGACACTTTCCACAAGATCGACGCTTTCGTTAGGGATTCGGGACCGGTTCACGCGTCTCGATCGGGGCGGACGCGGATCGCTTCGAGGGTGTTTTGACCGTGTGGTGTGCGTTGTTTCATCGTAACGCCCTTCCGAGTGTAACGTCAACCCGATCGTACCTGCTGCATGGGTGCCTTCTGAGGAGGCGCCTGGGGCGCCGCGGTGGCCCCATCGATCACGTCCACCTGTTTAATGTCCTTCCCGCTGAAGATGATCGAGGCGTACACCTCGCTGCTGGCGGGGATCTGCGGCCCGACCTCCCTGCGGCCCTCCGTGCCGAACGATCGCACTGTGTTTGGTAAGGGAGATGGGGGGAAGGTTAGTCATAGAACCGGGAAGGCGTCAACGCAAGAGGATGCGCAATCCGCGAAAAGCGGCGATCGTGACAAAGGTGTGGAATTCCCGCGATCCGCTATTGTGAAGCCCCCAGGTACCTTGAGTCAAAGTCAACGAGCTGTCCGTGGCGTCGAGGCTGTACACGACACCCTCATACCTGATATCCGACTTGGAAATCAGGCGGAGTTTCTTGCCGATGTAGGCGTTCATGGTGGATCGTGCTAATCACGAGTGAGAGATCTTGTGCCATCGATGATGGCTCAACAAGACGCGGGCTTTTTGCCAGTGAATCAGTTTTTGGCTTTTTGCAAAATACCACGATGGCCGCACACTTGACGTGTGCGAGGGCCGAAGGCACGTCTAGCGTGGCGTATTCGCGCCGTGAGATCGGGGCGATGGAGCGCACCCGTGCGTCCCCGCGTGTCGCAGCTCCCGTGACTGCCGAGCTGATGGCACACGCTCTTCGCGAAGCGGTGAAGTTTCTCTTGTTCGTGAGGCAACAGATGCCTAGCAGCTACGACGAGCTTCGCACTGCGCTTCTCGACACCGTCGGTGCAGATGCGATGGGTTTACAGGAGGATGGACAGGAGGATGGTCAGGAGGACGACACCGTGTCACCAGGCTCATCCAAAGTGTCTGGTAAACGCAAAAGGGTCACCTCAGTGGAACGCGCGGCGACGAAACTGTTTCGCGAGATCGAAAGCATGGTGGGGTGCCTAACTCCCGAGTTGCTTGAAGCGCACCGCCCCGAACGCGTGGCGCTGTTCCTTGGGTCCACCCCGAACCGCCCAAAGGAGATGTTTGTGTTTGAGCTCAACTCAGTGCAACGGAATGGATACACGCCTTGGGTACAATCACCGGAGGCTACACGAGTTGTGGGAAATGCGGGACGGCGGTTAGTCAGGGAGTGCCTACCCGCGGTGGCGCAGTGTCCACCCGGAGCCACGACGAAAGCGTTCCTGATGTTCAAAGCCAAAAGCACCACACACGACGGCACCACGAAACAACCCTCAAACGGCTTCCTTCCGAAACGAGGGTTCGAACCAAACACGAAACACACGACAGTTTCCGCGGAGTTTGACGTGGGGGTGAAAGGGGACGACGACGTTGGAACCGTAAACGCTCCGAGCGAGAAAAACAGCGACTCAGAATCAATTTGGTTCCAGTGCCAAACCGCGGTGAAGGGCTTGAAAACCCTAAAGGGCGTAGTAGGGTTATAGAAGGGATATAATAGAGTGATGACCAGTTAAATAGTAGTGTAATGCGAATTGACTTTACAATAGGTACTAATAAAGAATGACGAATGGTTTTTATAACCACACTTACTCCAGCTTTTTCCTCATCGTCCGGGAAAACGGCCCCATCGCCGGGTCGCAGATGTAGTCCTTGATAACCTTGGTCCACGAGGTGTGGTACTTAAGGTTGTCGTAGAACTCGGGGGCGATCTCTCTTACCTTTGCGAGCCGTGAGCCAGGGACTTTGGGGAAGTCGTGGTGTTCATTGTGGTACCCCACGTTGTACACGAAAACGTTCAGCGGGCCGTAATAACTGTACGTCTCCTGGCCGGGTTCAAACACGTAGTGCTCGGAGATGAAGTGGCCCGCGATGGGGTGTAACCCGCCGCCGAGGAACACAGAGGCGAGCAGGTACGTGAAGGCTCGTGGACCGGCTAATTTAATAAATGCCAGGTCGAAGGTGAGTTGAGTGATTAAGTTTAAGGCGTCCCACTTGCCCATCGGCTTGGGCCTGACAAACAGCGGCCGGATGGCGTAAAAAAACAGCTGCCCAATTACCCACACGATTTTCAAAAGCGTCCCCCCGAGCGAGAAAAACTTCGCCTCACCCTTGGTGGGAATGTCCGTATCAACCGTGTCGTGCCCTTGGAACATGTGGTGCTCCAGGTGGTACTTCTTGAACGCCACGGAGAAGGGGATGCCGATCGGGAGGTTGGCGACCAAGCCGAGCAATCGGTTCGCGGCCGGAGATTTGAACGCCAGGTTGTGACTCAACTCGTGGTTCGCCAGGAACAGGTTCGCGGTGGCGAAGCCTCCGAAGAGGTACGCGCACATGAGTAAAACCGGTGTGGACGCGTTGTTGCCTAGGTAGTACGCTAACGACAGCTGCGCGCCGACGACGGCGAAAATCTGAGGCATCGTCTTCCAATCCGGGCCGTACAACTCTTTGATCTCGGGATGCTTCTCCAGGATCTCGCGGCGACGCTTGGCGTGGGGCTCCTGGGGACGTGACAGGGGATGAGATGGGATGTGATGATGTATCGTGTCATCGGTCAGTAAGTTGTAAGCAGTGGTAGTCACGTTCCAAACCGTGGTTGCCACGAACTCGCGATTCGAACAGCGTGATTCGTCCGTTCATTCAACGAGGCGCGACGTGGCCACGTCGACGCGCGTGGTGGCGAGCGCGAGACACACGGTTGGGTCACACGTGCATAGGGTGCGCAGGGCCACGTGGCCTCAGAATTGCCTCGCGATGGTGCGTGGTGCTGGGAATGCCGCGAGTCGTCAAGCCACGCGCGCCGTCCGACGGCGGTCAACCGGTGATGCGCGTGACAGCCGTCGGGCCACACGCAACTTTGGCAAAGTCGAACACGGCAGGCGACGTACCTCATCCTTGCTCCAGTAGAAGTCGCCGCTCTTCTTCGTCTCGAGACGTCCGCTCGACATGGTGTGGCGCGGGGTGGTTAACACCGCGGCGCGCGCACTTTGTGGGGAACGTGGTGGGCAGCGAGCCGAGAGAGCGCGCCAGATATCATTCATTTCCAACCGTCGAGCCTCGACGGAGACAAACTAATAAAAAACGGCGATCGCGCAGTGGGCAAACAGTCAGCACGAAAATTAATTAAATACGACTTTTAAAGACTAATTGCTATGATTGGTGGGAAGAACGGACGAATGTCACCTCTGCTCGCCGTCCGCGCCACGCCTTACTATGCTATGTCATGTCCACCCCTCGCTTCCCCGGCGTCTCCGTCTCCTTCGACTTCTTTTTCTTCGCCTTCTTCTTCCCCTTCCGCCCCCGCTTGTTCTCCTCCTCCAGCGGGTCCTTGACGTGCCTCATGTCGTCGAACTCGTCGGTGAAGTCCCACATCTCGAGTTGCGCGGAAGGGTCGTACCCGCCCGTGCCTCCGGTGAAGCAGTGTCTGTACAGCTTGACCATCGGAGGCGTCGCGAACAGAATCGCACCGAAAATCACCATGAACAGGTACACCTGGTTCTCCTCCGCAGCCAGGTCCAGCTGAAGCAACGAACGGCCCAAACGGCGAGCTTCGGAGGCTCCGTGCATTTCTTCAGGGAACACACCCAGGAACCTGCGCGCCCATGGACCTCGACCACCCGCCCATCCCTCCGCCGCAGTCCCAGCCCCCCCGAGACCCACACGCGCCCACGACCACAGCGCACTGGAAGCCCTCATGGAGACAGCGGAAGCGGTTGAGCGCTTCTGCCTGTGTCAGCCAAAATGAAAAAAGTGCCGTCTGAACAGAAAAGCTGGACCACGATTTCCGGTTTCGTTTCTATCGACGCGACAGTGTGGCCGGCACGGCGGTGACGCGCCCTGACAAGAGGTCGCGATGATGTTTTCGCGGCCGTCCAGTGGACGGGGATTCGGCGCGCAGGTTCGTTTTTTTCCTTCTTTTGTCTGTACCTCGATGATAGTCTCGGCTTCCTGTGACGACCACGAACGTGATTACTGATTGTATCCTGACGCCTTCCGCCTGTTCCATCCAACCCCCAGCCTCCCCGCCGCGGGTACGACATCGAGGGCGCATCTCTTCTGGATGATAATTCGAAAACGCGACGCGTGAGTGGCGTTAGGGGCTTTCTTGGAAGGCTAGTGTTGAGGGCGAACTGGGCGGTGGTGTCGTGGGTGCTCCGAGCCGCGGCCAAGAGATGGTTCACCACGCTGTTGATTCTGTGGGCGTTGTGGCGCGAAGTCGTGCCGTCGCAGAGGAGCTCTTTGAGTTTGAATTCAGCTGTCAATACGAAAGAAAAGCACGCCCCCGCGCCTGTCGTAGGGGGTGCAACTGGAAGCAATACAAAACAAACCTCATCCCCCGCCCCGTACCCGACCGCGACAGATTTGGTGTTGGTCTGCGGGCACGCCGTGTTCGTGGGCAGTGATTACGGAAACGCAAACGATGAGAGTAGTTGGTTCCTGGAGGAGTACCAGAAGACGCCCGGGCAAGCCGACGCGTTGATAAACCACATGAAACGGGGTGTTGAGCTAGTTGCGAAGAATGAAAACGCGCTACTCGTGTTCTCAGGAGGTACCACGCGGAAAAATGCGGGGAGTGTATCGGAAGCGAGCTCGTACTGGCAAGTAGCGAGGGCGAATAAGTGGTGGGGGTTTGGCGAAGATGATGGTGATGGTAATAACGGAATACAAAAAAGGGCATTCACAGAAGAACACGCACGTGATTCGTACGAAAACGTGGTTTTTTCGATCGCGCGGTTCCGGGAGCTGACTGGTCGAATTCCACAGTCCGTGACCGTCGTTGGTTATGAGTTCAAGCGTCAACGTTTCGAGGTTAATCATCTATGCGCGCTGCGGTATCCAGCGAATCAATTCAAGTACGAAGGGCTCCCGGCCGCGTCTCTGGAACGGGAAACACAAAGCGAAATATCCGAGATTACTGTCCGGAAACAGTTCGAAAAAGACCCGTACGGTTGTGTTGGCGTGCTTGGGAATAAACGACAAGAACGGGATCCGTTCAAAACAGGGCAACCGTATGTCTTGTCCAACCCGGATTTAGCCAATTTATTCAACCACTGCGACGGCGAAAAAACCTTCGACGGCGAGTTGCCGTGGTGACACTATTTATTTTTGGGCATCTTGTAATTATCATCAATATACCCGCTATGCGTGCTAGACTTATGCGCTCTTCTATCCCTGTATGACCAATCAGTCATCTCCACAGTGTCCACATTGTTTTCTTTTTTCGCGGCGCCCGTTCCCGGAGCTCGCGCTCGAACGATTTAATGGCGTCGCCGGTCAAGTCCCTGTCCCTGTTACTTTGAGGGTTCATAGACCCAGGCGTGGCTTTATCTAATATATTGAACCCAGTACTAGTAGACTCCGACGGTATCAACCTGTCCAGTTCCGTGGTGACGTACCCCAGGGGCAGACACATCGCGCCGCCCACCGCTACGCCGAGCGCCAAGCCTTTCAATCGCACGCGCAATCCTCCAGGCAATGCTAATCCAGTCAATCCGGCAGTCGTTGTGCCCGCCACCACCGTGTCCCACATGTCCCTCACTCCTTCATTCCGGTGACTCGCACTCGCAAGTTGCACCGCGCTAAACACCGCAACGAAGCTACCAAGACGCAAACCCCCGTACGTCGCTTCCGTCGTGGCGCGCATCCACCGATTGCGCTTTTGCACGATCGCGGCGACGTCTTTGTACGTAGGATCACTCGCGCGGTACCCCCGCACCGCGCCAAGAACCATCCCCCCTAGGGTACCGCCCGCCGTGTTACCCGCCCACTCCGCCAGCTCCTTGGGCGGGGGGGGGACATCCTCACCAGGGCCCACGCGCTTGAACGCGACGTCCATCGATCGTGCGACCCACTCTGAAATGATTGGAGCAGCATTTGAGAAGTTGAGAAAAGAGAAACATAACAGTCGAGATCTTCAATCACAATAACTCATCTACTCTCTTCACTGCTCATTGCCAAAACTTGAACCTCCTCAACGTAAACGCGCCCAGTGTGCGCTTGAACTCACGTTTCACGTCCGAAGTCCCAGCCCCACTCGAGTTAATACACCATAACTCGTCTTTCGCCGCGTTGGCCTTAATGAAATCGAATCGACGAAGCGTAAACGTCCCGGTGCGCTCAAATGCGGAGGACGCAGCCGCCGGGACGTTGTCCAGCTCGATAGTTTTGTTTTTTGAATCAGTGAATACTAATCGTCGCTTGGAGAACGTTCCTGGTGTGCGTTTGAACGCCTTTGCGGTCACGGTCTTCGCCCTCACGGCGGGGAAGTCGAACTTGCGCAGGATGAAGGAATCGGGAGACCCGCGTTTGAAGTTTTTCGTTTGCGACATTGAGGAGTCCGTCTTTGAGTCACTCTTCATATTCGAATCACTCTTCGTTGCGTCGTCAAACATGTACGTCACGGCGCTTCCCTGTGTTTTCTGGGATGGCCTCTTAACATCTGTAGCTTCTTTCGAAACACCTCTGGAGGACGGGGCGAAGGTCATGCGTCGCAGCGTAAACGTTCCTCCGCGTTGAAACTTTTTGTGTTTCACGTCGCTCCCATTCGTAAACGTCAATGCGCGCTTGGTGAACGTCGCGTTCGGATCTCTTTTGAAAGCCTTCTTGGTGATCGTAGAAGCACCCAAATCCGCTTTCCAAGCGTCGATCCAAGCCTGCGCTGACTTTGCGTTCGCGTCAGGTTCGTTTGACACAGTCGTAGGCGCAGGCGCAGCGACGAACGCATTAACCGCCGCCGCCGTTGCGCCGCGCGCCGGATCCGCATCGCTCGCCTCGTCGTCGTACGACATCGTCGCCATCTCCGTCTCCAGCGCTCTGACCTTCGCGAACTGATCACCAACCTCATCAGAATACATCATGGAGGCCATTTCTACTTCCAAAGCGCGAACCTTTGCTCTAAGCACGTTTCGTTCAACCTCCATCTCACGCGCCCTTTGCTCGGCGGCGACGAGTTCTTCGACATCGATCATCTCAGCGACGCGAGCCTCCACTTGCCGCACGTGCGCCAATAAAGTGTCCATCTCTTCTGGGTCAATCAACTCAGCCATTTGGGACTCCAAGGAGCGGATTTTTGATTTTAAATCGTCACTCTGTTCGTCCGCTTCGGATTGCGTCAACATCTCCGCGACGAGGGATTCTAGCTCTCGAATCTTCGCGAGAGACATGGAATCCTCCGACGTCTTTTTCGTTTGCTCGAGTTGCGTTCGTAACGACGCAACCTCCGCCGCCGCCTTTTGGGCTTGCGCCTCCGCGAGCAACAAAGTATCTCCTCTCTTCTCAGCCAGCGCGGTGAGTTGCTCGATCTTTGTACGAGCCTCGGTGAGAGACGTGGTGTTGTTCACATCACCAAGCGCACCTTCGCTTTCCGCCAAGTCAGATTCAAGCATCCGAATTTTGGAAAGCAACGCGTCGCGATCAACTTTTGCGCGTTCTTCAGCCACCACAAGCGCGTTTCTCGCGGTTTCCGCTTCTTGACGCAACACCGTGAGATGTCCCTCACTTGATGACGAAGCAGTGTCGTCACTCACCACCATCGCCGCGACTTCCTCCGCAGCGGCGGCTAAGCGAACGTTTAATTCCCGCAGCGCCTCCGCTTCGGCTTCAAGATCCTCCGCCTTTGCCAACGCCGCCGCGAGCTCCATGGCATCCTCCAGCAGCTCAGCCGCGGCGTCGTCGTTCGCCAGGGTGAGTTCCTTCACTTTTTCACGTAATTCAGAGTTTTCAGCCTCAGCCTCGGACAGACGCTGCGCCAAAAGTGTCGCGTCGACCTGCAAATCCCCAACGCCGGAAACTCTCGACTCGGAAAGAGCCTTCGCATCGCGAATAGCGTCCAGAAGCGCCGCGAGTTTCGCGTCGCTGGAGGAACCAGCAGAAGCGCGAACAGATACGCCGCGCCTTGACGTGCTAGTGAAAACCTATGTCGGTGGAGAATAAGTACACGAATACGGTCAGTCGGGGCTTCTTTGGTGCGACGCACGAGTGAAAAAATTATCTCATGGTTCGAATTGAAACGGGTGGAAATTCAAACGTCGGACCGCGGAGGTCGAGATACGTCTGGCAGGACCGGGGAAGCAAACTCGGTCGACGCGCACGGAGGGGAGGCGAGTCATGTATGTGCGGGTCACGTGCTTCCCCTCGCGCGGTGCTTCGGGAGCGCTCCGGAGACGCAAGCGGGTCGGGCCGCTCTAGTGAGGTGAGGGGCGTACCTTGGAGGATTCCCCGAGCCGCCCCGAGCCGCGTCTCGCGACCGTCACGACGCCGCGCGACTTGGACACAGCCGCGTCTCCGAGACGCCGCGAGGAAGCGACCGCCGCGGGAGCGACCGCGCGGAGCGACGCCATCCTAAACCGAGTGTGTGTTAGCGCCGCCTCTGCGCGCGCTGTGTTGGGTTTGATTGAAGAGTCGTTGCTGACTATGTTTCCCAAAACGACGAACTCTCAAAAAGCTAGTTCCACCTGGTGCAAATAATGGGTTATTGGGACCATTAGTTCCACCGGACAGCCAGACCACGCAGGTTTTTAAAAAAACTGCAAGTTCGAAAAACTACGATGTTCAATTCAAACCCACTTTCGATCTCCTCGGACGGTCCCAGAAGACGAGCGCGCTCCGCCGTCTGACCTGTTCTTGTACTCAGGTCACTCACACCTGGTCGCGCGTACGTGACACACTTACGTTCGACGCACGATGGCGCCTCCGGAGTGGAACTTTGGCCACGTCGCTGGCGTGTGCGACGTCGGGTTTATTGGCACGGCTGACGCCAAGGTTGTGACTTGCGGTGCGGACAACGCGGTGTACGTCAGGAACCCTGCGTCATTCGAAGTCGAGGAGGCATTCACGGAGGAGCACACGGACATGGTGAATGTCCTGTGTGTCGCCCCGGACGGCAAGAAGTTCGTCACCGGGTCGGATGATACGTACGTCAAGCTGTTCAACTTTGAAGGAAGTACTCGCGAGTTTGAATCCAACGTTACGCGGTTCACCCTGCCCGTCAGGGCGCTGGCGTACTCCAACGACGGCACCCTGCTCGCCGCGGGCGGCGAGGACTCTTCCGTGAAGGTCATTGACATGAAGGACAAATCCGTCTTCCTGGAGCTCCAAACCAGAAGCAAGTGCGTCAAGTCCGTGGCGTTCGATCCCAAAGGAGAGTTTTTGAGTGCGGTTGATGACGCCGGGTCGTTGACGGTGTGGGCGCTCAAGGCAATCACCAAAGAGGGTGACGAAGAGGAGGACAAGGCGGTTGTCGAGCCTGGCGACTCAGTGATGTCCGCCACTGTGGCTCCTGTCACGACCCCTGACTCACCGTCGACCAACGGCGCGAAGTGGAGACCGGATGGTTTAATTTTAGCTGTCCCCGGCCGCGAACACGACGTGACGTTTTTCGCGCGAAACGAATGGACCGAGTTGGAAGACCACCGGTTGATGACTCCGACTGATACCACGGATGATGCTGACCGCACCGGCCACACGGATGCCGTGTCGTTCGTGCAGTGGTCCCCGAACGGCAAGTACCTTCTCTCAAGCGGGAAGGATTGTGTCGTAGCAGTGTGGGACTTGTCCCTCAAGAAGATCGTCACAAAAATGACACACGACGCCGCCGTGTGCGGAGCCCAGTGGAAACAAGACGCAAACGAAGTAGCCCTGGTGGACGTGAACGGCCAGTGGGCGGTGTGGACAGATGTCGTGCCGAAGGACATGACCTCACCCTTTGCAGAAATTAAGCCAGAGGAGCTTGAGTTCTTCACCGGCGTTGTTGGTGACGTCGCTGATGCTGACGAGAAAGACGCCGACTCCGACCTCACGGATATGGACGAGGAGTCCTACTACGCCGAGATGGAGAAGCGACGCGTGGAGAAGCGGAAGCTGGCTGAAAAGGCCAAGAAGGAAGCGGCGGCTGGCAGCGCATTTTCCGCCGCCCCCACGCCCCAGCCCCCGTTCCAAGTCGGCGCTGTGAAGGGTGAAAAGGTACACGAAAAAGCCTCGCGCCGTTTCCTGTGTTACAACATGATGGGCACTGTGGTTGTGACCGGTGAGCCCGGGACTGATTTTGCCTCGATCGAGATGGCGTTCCACGACACCTCCCGTGCGGGCAGGGTGCCCACCATCACGGACTACCACGGGTACGACACTGCGGTTCTCGGCGAGCGCGGCGTCGCGCTGGCGAGTCCGGGCAACAAAGAATCAGCGGCGACTGTGTTTTACCGGCCGTACGAATCCTGGGCGCACGCTCCGGAGTGGCGGGTAACACTGCCCAAGGGCGAGAAGGCGGTGAGTATTGCGGCGGGGGCGAGCTGGGTGGCTGCAGTGACATCTGAACGCCTCCTGCGAGTCTTCACGCACGCGGGTGCGCAGAAAAACATCGTGACTCTGCCGGGCGCGCCGGTGACGGTGGCGGGGCGCGGCGATTCGCTACTCGTGGCGTTTCACGCAAACGCCCCGGCGCTTGTCTCGGTGAAAAAGACGTTAGAGGTGGAGCAAAGGCTGAAGTTCGTGGAGTACGACATGTCCTCCAACGGCCGGGTTCTCGCGAAAGGTGCTTTGCCCATCCCTCCCGGCCAAACCTTGACTTGGCTCGGGCACGTGGAGGACGCCAGCGCGGCTGTGGTGTTTGCCACCTCGGACGGCGTGGTCAGCGTGCGGACGAGCGAGTTTGGCGGAGCGTTCACGCCCGTGTTCCGCAGCGCCGACGCCCGGTCCCAGGAAGGGGAACACCACTGGCCCGTGGCCGTTTCCGTCGCGGACGACATTGCCAGCCAAGCCGGGCTGTACTGCGTGGTGTGCCGCTCAAACAACGGCCCGCAGGTGCATCCCAAGCCGGTGTTGACGCCGTTGCCGTTGTCAGCGCCCATCGCGCTTCCCGAAGGGTCCACGGGCGAGCTGGAAGATTTATCGCTCAAGAGCTCAATCGCAGTGGCGCTGGCTGCGGGTGCGGCGGAGAAAGAGACTTCACGAGGCGAGGACGGCATCGCGTGTGACGCGTTACGCCAAGCACAGGCGTTCGCTGACAAAGCCTCGCTTCGCTTGTTCCACGCCGCGTGCAAAGCTGAGCGCCCCGCGCGCGCCGCCGACGTTGCCGCGTCGCTTCACCTCCAGAGTTCCATGCACGGCGCGTTGAAGCTTGCGAACGCGCTTTCGCAGCCCGCGCTCGCGCAGCGGGTGACTTCACTGATTGAAGCATCAATGGCGCAAGCGTTGGCGGAACAGGCTGCGAAGATGACAAACACGTACTACGAACAGCCCTCGGCGCTTGAAACGCCTGGCCAAGGACCTTCCGTTCGCGAAACGGAGAGCCAAAAAGTCACCGCCGACGACGCTAATCCGTTCGCGCGAAGAACTTCACTCGGCGCGAAACCCGCACCAAAGGATGAGAACGACCCTGCTGAGGAGACGAACCACCTGAAACAGAAAGCGGGGTTCGAAGCGGATGTGAAGCCGGCGAAGAAAGCGCGCGCGGCCAACCCGTTTGCGCGCAAGTGATTGACTTGATGAATGTCTTTTCAATGTGAGAGAATCGAGCATGACCTTGTGATATCATGATACGTATACAATGAGAGTATATACAATATACATTTCGCAGCTAACCCCTCTTGTTTACTCAGCGTTTTCCGAGTTCTCAGATGCCTTAGAGTTAGCTTCGGCGAACGCGTTCTTTTTCTCCGCCGACACTTTGGGCAACACCGCGCCGGGGTTTTTTTTCGCATCCGGTTCGTCGTATTTGTTGTCGAGGTAGTACTCGATGCCCCACCAATAACCTGCGGTTAACACGATGAACTGCCATACCTCGATGTCGCCGAACACGGGATCTCGCAAGGACACCGCCAGGGCGGGCTCGGGGGCGAGAATTGATGCGAGGCCGGTCGCCACGACGCCGGTCAGGACAGAGCCGGCGACAGATTTGACAGTGGATTTCGTTGTGGACTTGGATTGATGTCCGGTGGCTTTGGCGACGACCGCGCGCGTTTTCTTAGGAGCCGCCGCACGCGTGGAGCATCGCGCCAACATGGCGTTCGTGGAGAGCATAGCAGCCATGGTTGCTGTCGAACACGAGCCGTGTGGTGTCGAGTGTTGAGCCGATGCGCGTCTCGATTGCTTTGCGCGAAAAAACTATCGGCCAGCAAGCCAATCAGCAATCAGGATTCGGAAGGATCTGCGTTGGGAGATTTGGAGAGTGGACGCGGAACTAGTCCATAGACTGTCAACGAACCGTCAAAATGAGGGGCAAACACCAGATCACGCACGAGCACAATCGAAGAAAAACTAAAGCCGTTTGGCCAAAACCAATGTGTCGAAAAAGCGCTGTCGTTGTTCTCGACGTTCACTCCGCGACTGCTAGGCAACGTCGTGATGTCCGAGATGGCGTCGTTCCCGGGCTCACCCGAGCCTGCTACAAAGTCTTCGCGCATGGAAAAGAGCGCGTTGCGTGAGTGGGAGCACTCGGCGACGCGTTTGGCGCACGATGCGAGGGTCAAGTCTGCGAAATCTCAGTACGCTCCGATTTTCCACGCCAACGGCCAATCACCCTCCGCGCGGCGCACGCAGAGCGCTTCTCCCAGTGACATCCCCCAAACCCCGGGGTTGGGGTCGTACGTGGACACGGAAATGGCACGCAGACAGAGGCGCACGCCTGTTTCGGACAAAAAACAAGCTAGGACACCGACAACGCCGAAAACCAAGTCAGATGTGAAACCCCGGTTCCGAAGTATGTTCTCGTCGCGAACGCCGGGTGAGGATTTGGCGTTGAAAGATGGAAAGGACACGCGCACCAGCACCAACAATTCCAACCACAGCCCTCCTAGTAAGTCGCCTTCGAACATACGCCAAGCGGCTGCCACGGCGCTGACGTTCGACGCGGAGTCGCCTCTCGGTCCGGGGTCGTCGCTGAGCGGGTCGAGAGTGGCGCGGCGGTACTCGCGCTCGCCGAGCTCGAGACTTCCAAATGCACCAGTTGCCGTGAAAGCGATTCCGGTGAAGCAAGGAGTAGTAGGTGAACGCGATGAGTTAATTCGCTCGGAAACACCTGCAGAACACTCCGCAACGCCGCCCTGCGTGACCCCCGTGTTACAGTCACGAAACGCTTCACAAAATGAAAACGCCTCCGGCCGCCCTTCCACCGGGCGCAGCGTTGCTCGATTTCTGAAACGGCGACAGCAACTGCGGGTGGCGAATTTGAGTTGTGGCTTCACCGCCCTGGACGCGAAAAACGACAAGGAGAACATAGACCCCGCGTGGGCGGAGTTTGGAGAGCCGGTGGTTTTGAAAAGTGAAAACACACGTGAAAAGAAGGTTGAATGCAAAAAAAGTGCGAAGGCGGGGACAAACAAAACAAGCGCCCCGCCAACTCGCTCGCCGCTTTCCACGCTTTCGTGGACGCCGACGAACAGGACTACGGAAGAAACACGGAACAAAAACACGCGAGTTGACACACGTAACCCGGAAGAATTCCTCGGCGTGTTCATTGAGCGCGCGACCGCTGAGGCGGAGGCGTTTGGCAACGAATTTGGCGATGAATTCGGTACGACAAACTTAAACTCGCCTGACCTGGATGTTTTCGACGACTCCCTTGCGAACGACGAAGACGACATAGGGGTGTCGGAGTTTACGGAACCGAAACACGGTTTCACTTCACCGGGTTACGATACCTTCCAGACGGAATGCTCTGCAAACGAATTCAGCACGTCCCCCCCCACCGCGGCGTCGACGCCCTCGCCGCTGCGCACGCCAACAAACGAATCAACCCAGGCCTGGCTGAAAGAAGGGTACAAAGAAATCAGAGCCTCTGCTGCAATTGCCGCCGCGAGGTACGCCGAGGATACCGAGTCGGAGTACTTCGAGAGTGAAACAGGTTATGGAGGGAATGATGAGCCGTTACGTCAGCCGTTACAGTATTCCACCAAACCGAGCGTTTCCATCGACGCGTGGGACGAATTCGGCGGCGACGTCATCGAAAAACTGCAATCGCCGTTCAAGATGATATCACCCGGCGTGCTTCGCAGAGCCGAGGCTGAGAGCGCTAGTCGAGCGTCACTCATAAGGTACAGCTAGGTAGGTAACGGTTCACGTCGGGTGTCTATTCATATTCATTACTTTATTATATTCATTATTCTTCGAACTTTTTGTCCACCGCGTGTTCCACCCGTTCGTTGATGCAGTCCACTAACAGGTCGTCCGTCGATTGAGAATTCCGTTCGTCCGAAGCGACACCCAATTTTGTCGGGTTCCATTTTTTCCACGAGTTTCGTGAACTCCTTGGCGTACGTGTCTTTTTGTTGGTCGGCCCAGTCCTCGGGGTATTCGCTACGGTTTCGGACGTGGTACTCGCCCTCGAAATCCGCAATTGATAATCATAAAAACTGAAACGCGTAGTGTTCTACGCTTTTTATGGAACTTTCTCGGTCGAATTTCTTGTCCCACAAGGATTCGCTTCGGGGTCGACGTCTCCCCAAATTTCCTGCGGCTCGCTATAGCAGCACGTGCGTTTCGGGCGGTATAGGTGGTCACGAGCTACGTTGTCCAAATGCACGTCGTAGTGGTCGCAAAACTTACGCCATATCGACTTGTTCACCTCCCAGATCGTTTCCAGTATTTGGCGGAAGGTTATTGTTTTTTCATTTTTAACAGATTCATTAGTTCTTCTTCGGAGCCGACACACCCCGCACTTGCATTCCTTCCTCCAAACCGAAGCTGGTTTGTTCGCGTCCGTGACTTAATTCGCGGACACGTACTTCGCAAAGTCAGGCAGCGGGTTCGGAACGTCAACCGTCTCAGTTTCAGTCTCAAACCCGCCGCACGGTTTCGTGTGCATCGCCTTGTGAACCGTTTTTATTTCATCCGCGGTCAGCATGCGTCTTATCGTGGACGAGTTATCGTACGGAATCCAGGCGGTCATGTTTTCGTCGCGTCGATTTCTTTCCGTGTCCTCCACGTCCAACATAAACAGCATGTACGGGTACACGTAGCACCCGCCTAGGGGCAAGGCTTGCGCGCGCACGTCTTTGTATCGAATCGCGCGTCTCAACACAACGCCTTTTCGCCATTGCTTCGCGCCGTTTTGACACCGCGGGTTTCCGCAGTCGCACTCGCGGGCGAAGTAAGTCTCCACCACGTCGCCTATCTTGAACCTCAGGACAGATGTATTGACTTCAATGTCGTCGCTGTCCTCAACCGGCGGTTTCTTGCACGCGCGCATCCGCTGCGATGAACAGAAAATACATTCTCCGCAAACCGCCTCGCCATCACTCGTCGCTAAAGGGCACTTCTCATCGCTTTCCCTTCGTTTCCGGACACACCGGTCGTTGTCCTCAGGCGCGATGCACACGCCGTGTGAACTCGTGATCTCGTATGGGTGCGTTTGGCTTGAGTGTTCGATCCAAAACCCGACGTGGCCGTGAGGCATTGGTGTGCGTGCATTACTGTGGGTTTTAGTGACAGTCCCTAGCACCCAATCCCCATCATGAACCATGCACGTCACGTCGTCGCCTTCCTTGAAGCGGGGCCGGTGGGGCCTTGATTGGAGCCACCGCGGCGGCTGTTCCGGGAAACCGTAGCGTTTCGTCGAACCCGGAATGGCATGACGGAAGTGCGCGGTGGAGTGATTGAAGAGCGTCTCGCAAATTATAAATATCAACGAGACGGGTTGGCGTCGGACGAATTTGAGCCGTTTCATTTCACGCTCATCATGACCCTTGCGCTCAAACTGGCTTTGTTTCGGATGAACCGTTCAACCGTTCGAACGCCCAATCCGATCGCCTTTGCCGCCAGTTTCGAGCTGTTTGCGCGTAAATCTCGATTTTGCGTGGCCCTGAGCAACTCTGAGACGCGTTCGTTAACCTACTCGGTCCACGCGGTTCGCTAACAGCGTTCAGTCACGCGCCCCTCAATGTCGCTCGCGCCGTCTTAACACGCGCACGATCGAGACACCGTTTCCGAGTCTCAAGCGCATCCGCCCGCGCCGGTCTCCGTCTCCGCGTCGTCGCGTCCAAGCGCGTGTGATCGCACATCACCCCGAGGTTTTCCCAGGGTGCCTGTTTTGAATGTTGTTCGCCACGCGCGCGGTCCTCGGCGTGAAGCCCGGCGCTTGTGTTGGTGGATCGTCGAACGCACGGGCACGTGTTGCTGTCTGTGACTACACTCGGGTCAACTCGCGCCGCGCCGTCGTCGCGGTTAACGCCGGCAGTAGGCTCCCCACCGCCGCGTCAACTGTTTCCCGGGGCGACCACGGGATCGGTTCGATGTTTTTTCAGGCCAGGCTGCGAGGCGCCCAACGCGGATCCAACGCAACAAGAGCCGGACAAGGCCCCAGACGCGGTCGCCGTCTAACCGTCACAACCAACGCGCTGGACGGCGACATCGCGAACACAGGCGATACGAGCCTTGAGTCATCATCGGAACCCAAAAGATCCGTGTGGTACGGCCGCGGGTTACTCATCTTCGTCGCCGCCGCGTACGGCTCCCTAAGCGTCGCGTTCAAGTACGTGTACGGGATGCCCGGCCCCCCATCGGCCGGCGTGATAGGCGCCGTGAGAGGCGTGTTCGCCGCCGCGTGCTTCATCCCCATGATTCTGAAGGAAACGAAGAAACAAGACCAAGCGGCAGCCGAGAATCCAGAATCCGCTTTATCGAAAACGAGCAAAGGCGATTCGAAAAAGTTTTGGCGAGCCGCTGGGGAGCTGGCGTTCTGGAACCTAGTGGCGCAGGGCGCGTGTAACGTGGCGTTGTTGTTCACCGATGCGACGCGGGTGAGTTTTTTAACGCAAGCCTCAATCGCGTTCACGCCAGTGCTGGTGAGTTTAACCGGGGACAGGGTCGGGGGGATCACGTGGGCGGGGTGCGCGTTGGCAATCGCGGGCGTTGTGCTACTGGGCTTTGACGGCGGAGGCGAAATCGGTGCAGTAGCGGCGAGTACCGGCCTGAACATCGGGGACATAATAGCACTGATCGGCGCCGCTTCGTATTCCCTGTACATCTTTCGGATCAGCAACTTCGCAAAGCAGGGCCTTCCTGGTAACTTGACGCAGGCGTGGAAGACGGTTATCTTATCAGTGCTTTACCTGGGGTGGGCGGCGTGTGACCTGTTTACGTATTTGCGTGAACCGCTAACTGCTGCGGCGCCGTGGGCGGGGTGGCAGAACCCCGTGGCGTGGGGCGTGTTGATCTTCACAGCGGTCGTTCCGGGGTACTTCGCGGACATTTGCCAGGCGAAGGGACAGGAAAGCGTCGAGGCGAGCGAGTCGCAGGTTTTGTTGGCGGGCGAACCGCTGTTCGCCGCGGTGATGGGTGCGATTCTTTTGGGGGAATCGTTGGGAACCTACGGGTACGTGGGGGGGGCAGGGCTCGTCGCGGGAGCGATCATG
>MDSY01130867.1_pt1 | contig 20943 bp, 38 predicted proteins | sample 811131 | NCBI WGS metagenome assembly MDSY01 (sample SAMN05326643, study PRJNA326480) | marine metagenome | isolation source: seawater | place: Atlantic Ocean: South West | collected 2010 | reverse complement strand
TGGTAGTGGTTCCCGTCTCCCTCTCCCGGAAGCAGATCGCATGACATCGCCTCATGCCCGTGACGATTGAAAGCGTCGCGAACGATGCCGGAAAACTCACAAGCGACCAGAACTCTCATTATTTCGCCCTCGTTACGTTCGCGCAAATCTTCCACATCGGGAGACGCCGCGCTTTACCCGACGACGGATCCTTCACGACCTCGCCGGGGAGGAGTTTGTTAATCGAAAGCTCGAGCCAGGATCCCCCAATCGGTCGAGGATCCCTCCCCTCCTGCGAATGCCATGACGGCTTCGGCCCCTCCGGCGACCAGTCGTGGCGATACGTGGAGGTCGAAAAGTGGATCTGCTCGTCTCGGTAGATCCGGCCAGTTCTCTCGTTCAGTCTCTCTCTGGCGACCGTCGTCTGCCATTCGTTATGGCCTCCCCCCGTGATGACGACCGCGGCCTCCGGGAGAACTGCTCCCCTCCGTAATGCCCCGGCGACCCCCTTCGCGGCCCCTCCGACCTTTGCGTTGTCGTGGAAAAGCCAGATCGGGATCGAGACCTTTGTCGTGGATGTGACATACATCCGGCAGATCAGCCAGGTTCCGATCCCCGTCGTGATTACTGGCGACCCTTCCTGGCGAAGCCTCTCGGCAGTCCGAGAGATCAGGTCAGTATCGCAGTGCTTCATTATCGACAGCTCGTGATTCCCTCGCCCCATCAACGCGATGTTCCGGGCGAATGGCGCGGCGAACGTCGCGTATCCGTTCACAAGCCGATCCAGGTAGTCCGGGCCGACGAACTCTTGCCGGACGCCCTCGGGAGTTCGCCTCGGGTCGTATCTTCCCCCGCAAGCGTCAAAAGTATCCCCCATCTTCAGGATCGGAGCGCCCTCGTCGACCGCTTGCTGCATATGCCGAGCAATCATATCGACATCGGACCGGACGGAGTCGAAATGCTCGCAGAACTGGACAAGAGCGCGCCGCGTCCCTCCTTCCCCTACCGGGTCAGGCCACGTAATCAGCGGAACCCTGCCGCGTTTCGAGAGCTTAAACAGTGGATCCATCCGTTCGCTTCAGGTTTCTAGGCTTCCCTCGGGCCTTGAATCGGCGAAGGAAGCTCTCCCAGGCAGGAAAAAAGATCTCGTCCATACATCGAACGATCGCCTCCTCCTCGTAATTCTCCAGCGACGAGAGACCGGAGAAGGCCAGGGCGGCGTGGATCATTTCATGCCTAATGGTCGAGCGTGTAACCGAGGGGCGGAGACTCTTGTCGATGACAATCACCCGCCTCTCGTGGCTATAATATCCGAAGTTGTCGTCGTCGCTGAGATCCTCCCGGAGGATTTTCACGGGAACTCCTGCAACTTTTATGGACTTCGGGATATGCATCAATACTCGCCGCGACTTTCTCGCTCGATCTGCTGGGCGATATGCTCGATCGACGGCTTCCGCTTAATGCCCCTGATCCGTTGCCCCTGGCGGGCGTCGGCATTGACCGAGTCTCGGAAACTTTGCGGCGACTGTCCGCGCTTCCGGAGGAACTCGTCCATCCTGTCCCGCATCTGCTTAGTTCTTATTACGGCCATGACTAAAAGGGGATTTCGTCCATCTTCTCGATTTTCTCCTCCCTGGTTTCCTCCTTCGGTTCTGCCTCCACGACGATCGGCCTTGCCTCGCTCCTTTGCGGACTGTCCTCGCTGGATCTAGGGAAGAACTCGATGCGGTTCCCGATCACTTCGAGTCTCGACCTGGCCGCGCCCGTTTCCTTGTCCTCCCACTCGCTCACCTCCAGGCGACCGCGAACGTAAAGAGGCTTCCCCTTCCGGCAATATTCCTCGACGACTTCGGCAGTTCGGTCGAAAAAGGTAACGTCCATAAACGTCGCCTGGTCCTCCAGCTCGCCGCTCGCGTTCTTTCGTTTCCGGTTCACGGCCAGTCTGATTTTGCAGATGGCCACGCCCGACTTCGATCGGGTCGTTTCCGGGTCTCGGGTTAGCCTTCCGGCCAGGGTCACTTCATTTATATTCATGCTTTCTCTCTCGTTTTTCGATTCTTCCGGTCGCCCGCATTGATCCCACAACCTCGGAGAGCGCACGGCTCGCCTCGTTTGCGCTGACTAATTGCCAGTCTCCCTTTTGCTCAACAAAGTTGTCGAGATTTGCGAGGACCTCTTGCCAGATGTCGTCGCATCGCTTCGGATGCCCGGAAACTTGCTGGATCACGATCGAGACCGCGTCGGACAGATCACTATCGCGATCGGAAAGCCACTCTCTCGCGTTCTGGTAGCCTCCAGCCCTCCGGAGGTATGAGAGCAGCCTAGCGACCTTTGTTGGACTTCTCCGGCCATCCTCGCAGCAACTGGCCGCGCTTATTATCTCAGAGGTTACTAGCGAAGCGATTTGTGCGTCGTTCATAATTCCAAAGTCTTTTTCGGTTTTGTATCGACTGCCTTGGTGACAGGCTTCGCCCCGTTCGCCTCTCGCCTCTTTCGCTCGGCCTCGTTATTGCGCCAGTGGAGCGCGAACCCTCGAAGATCGTTCCTCCAGTCCTCGATCTCGACCTGGATCCCCCCTTTTACCTTCGTCCAGTTAATCGACGAGCGATCGGCATGATAGGCGATCGCGCAATCATCCGAGCATGGAACCTCCCGGGCGAACTCCCTGACCGACTCTAGGGTCGGGACCATTGGCCCGGACCGATCCTCCTCTCCCTCTCCGTTTCCTATTCCTTCTCCGTTTCCGTTTCCGTTTCCTTTTCCTTTTCCTTTTCCTGTAACCTTCGGAAAGGTTACCGATTGGTTATCGTTACCCTTTTCATAACCTTCGGTTAGGTTATCGGGTAACCTATGTGATAGGTTATACTTTTCGAGGGAGGCAAAGACGGGTTTATGCGCCGCGCATTGCCTGGAGAGGCGCGGATATTGGAACGCGACGAACTTCGGAATAAAGATGTGATCCTCGCCGATCCTTTCGATCCTGCTTTCAATCTCGACGATATGGGGAATAACGCTTTCCCCGATCTGAAAGGTCGCCAGATCCCAATCCGGATTGATTACTCCGGCATTATCGCAGTTATCGAGAATCCACTGCCAGAGTAACTTAGCTGTCGGACTAAGTTGCCGATACCAGGGATCGGCCCACTTCTCGGTATCTGTAAACCTCTTCTTCATGCCCTGCCTATCGACTTGGAGACCCCGTGGCGCTTGTCTCTCCGGCTACGCGACGCGGAGGCAATAGACTCCAGAAACAGGCCCTCGTCGTGGTCAGGCGTAGCAATGGAAATTTCCAGGATTTGATCCCAAGGGACAAACCGATCGAACCCGGCAAAGGTTCCAACTACCCAATCAAGATGAGTTATTCTGATCCCGCGGTCATCTATAGCCTGTATCTGTCCAACGTGTCCGTGAGACCTGTATTCTGGGTCGTGTTTTGAGCAAATCTCTACGACGTAACCGACTGCAAGCGAGGGATGGCGAGGGGCCGGATCTGGTCCGCCTGTTCCGTTTTTTGTTTCTGTCTTCATGGCTTTTTATGCGAGGTCGCCTTCCGCGATCTTGCCGATAATCCGGGCGACCTCAGAGACTAGGATCATATTCTGCCCGTATCCGTCGATTACGGTGATCTTCCCCTTTTTCCTTAGTCTGCTGCATTTGCTCTCGCTCCATCCGAGAAGGTCCAGAAACTCCCTTTGAGTGATAGTGATCCGCCTTCCCGCGACTCTCTGGAGTTCCTCCACTGCATCCGGGACGGCTTTTTGTGCGTTTGCGTTCATCTTGTTAAGGCGTGGCGAACCAGACCGCGGCCCGGTTTCCTGTTCTTGTTTTCCGCGTAATCCTGTTCCCGTTATGCTCTCGCCGCTCGATGATCCCTTGACGGTTCAGCTCCGTAAACCTGCCCGAGATCCTGTTCGCTTCCGCCCCCCACTTCTCCGCTAGGTCGTCGACAGTAAGTCCGCGAAGTCCCGAGGCCCGGATCTCCAGGTAGACCTTGCTCCGCTGGCTTGCGGCGCTTCCTTTCCGCGACGCCTGGGCGGCGACGCTTTCCTCGTTTCCCCCGTGTTTCCGGGCCGTGATGTCGTGGAATCCTAGTTGCATTACATTTCCCAAGTTTTGATTTGTTTCCTGATCCAGAGAGTTTGCGCGAGCCGTAGGATCGCCTGATCCTCGTCGTCCCCGATTGCCGAAAAATCCCCCGAGACCGCCTTGTATTTCCCTTCTTCGCCCTCCAGCGCGAACGACTTGACCGCGTTCTTCCGGATCCACTTCTGGCGAGGGGAAAGGGTCTCCTCCATGTCTGGAAACATCTCGGTCATTTGAGCAAAGTGGACGAGGTTTCCGGGTCGTTTAGCGCCCTAAATACGAAAGGGACGAGGACGGTCGAGAGGAGCAGGGTCATAACGAACAGCACGACCGCGGCGACCTCTCGCCAGGGGAGCTTGTCGTCTGATGTCGGTGACTTTCTGAGGGGAAGCCAGAGAGCGAGCGTACAGGAAAAGAGAATCCCGACACTAATCGACCATCCGATTACTTCTGCGATCGCTGGTGTCATCTTCTCACAAATAGGTTGTATACATACCGGGCGATCTCCGCCGCGGCCTCGGTTGAGTTCCGGACGACGACCGCGTGGCCTTGGTAGCGGGCAAAAAAGTCCTTTTGCGCCTGGGTCAGTCGCCCCTTCTCTCCCTTGATCTCCATCGGGATCGTGAAGCCCTTCCACCCGACCAGGATGTCGGTCATTCCGTTACCGTGGCCGGACAAGTTCTCGACGGACGCTTCCGGCATTGCCTCCCGCAATTCCTTAACGAGTTGCGACTGGTTAGCGTCGACTTTCTTCGCGTAGCTCATGCTGACTCCTCCATGTCGAACTTTATGTCGTCATCCACCAGCTCCCTATACTCTGGGATCTTGCAGAGTTCTTTGTGTAGGAGCCTAACGTCTACCTCCTCTCGCAATACAATGTGCCAAACCTTGAGAAAAAGGCTCAGTGGCTTGACTAAGCTGCCTCTTTTAGCCCCTACAAACTCGTCCCCGAAGCGAATCCAAAAGGCCCCTTTTTTTGATCTATCACGGTAGCTTCTCACGTTCACATACCCCGCGTCTCCATTTTCAAAATAGTCCATAGGAGTCCACGCGATCACGGCGTCCATTAAGGGAATGTCTTTATTTGACTCCTTCTCGCTCATTCGCCTTCGTTTTCTGATTTTGCCTTTAAGACCCGGTCCAGGTCGTGAATGGTCAGGCCCATTTCCAGAAACAAATGGACCGCCGCCTTTGTCTCGTCCGGGGCCGCTTCCCATAGCTCTCCGACTTCCTCCTTAGTCGTCGGGATCCTTGGTTTCGGATCCTTTTCGTTTTCTTGGCTCATGCTGCTTCCTCCTCGTCGTAAATTTGAGCGTATCCAGGAGGGGCCAGCACGGTCTCGGAATGCAGGAATGGACTTTCGAATCGGTTTGCCTGAATGCATTCGAGAAACTCCGGCATCCGTTGTGAAATGACATGACGCCCGATCTCTATCCACTCGGGGAGAAGCTCGGTAACCCGGACCTCAAATGGTGCCTTCGACGATTGCCAGATGATCTTCCAGCGATTGCGTCGGTCGTCGTTTAGCTTGTTCCAGATATACAGATAAAGCGCGGCCTGGATGTGATACCCCCACTTGTAAATCGCCCGGTTTAGTTCCCCGTCGTCGTGGATATTTGCCGCGGTCGTTTTCAGATCCGCGATGCAGTCGTCGTGATCCAGGTGATGGGGTAGAACGTCGAGAAGCGCCTTGTATGGGACGCCATGATCGGGGCGGTAAACGAGTCCGACTTGGTAGTCGGCCCCGGAAAGGATCTCGCTTGCCGCGGGAGTGTTCTTTAGGCGGGCGACTGCTTCGAGGGAGTCGTTTTGCTGATCGTTTGTAATGATCGTTTTCCCGAGGCTTTCCTGCTCCGCCTTCCAGGCTTTCGCCGCGTTGCTTCGGAACGACCCATCTTTTGCAAGGTCATTGCAAAGGGATTTTGAAACGAACTCGGAATCGAAATGGTTCGGAGTAAACAAGAGACAATCAACCAGACTCCCCCATGCGAGACTCGACGAACTGTAAACCTTCTTCGTAAGAAGCGACTCCGGCCCTTCCGAGAGAAACCGCTTAAAGAGCGAACAGCTAATCGGCCCCAACTTAGGCTCGGACGGATTGAACTCCCAGGCGTGATAGTCAGCGGGCGCGATGCCCTTGTGGACTCCTGATTCTAGCGTCATAAAATCTCGGACGGTTTTCCGGTTTCAGGGTTTACGTCGACGACCCGGATGCAGGGCTTGCCCTTAAATCGTCCCGGGTTCTCCACGATAGATCGTTCCAGCGTGACCTTCTTCCCCTTCCACTTCGCGATCTCGTTCCCGTAAAGCCTCCGGAGGATCCTGGCGTTCGTTTTGTTGAGGGGCCATTCCTTCTCCGTATGGGCAAACCGCATGATGTTTGTCTCGATCGGCCTCCCGTTAATCCCGAGGTCGGTCTTCTCCGGTTTGCGAACGAGCTTGATCGTTACGGTTACGGGCTTGCCGACTTCCAAGTCCTCCGCCTCCAGCCATCCCGGCCAGTCTCCCGATACTGTTTCCGCTTCAATCATGCTGCTTCCTCCTCGCCCGCCCCACTGGCTTCGTTCCGTTGTGCGCCGCAATCGTCGCCAAGCGGGACGGGCTTAGTTAGGGTAAACCCGGCCTCGGCAAAGTCCTCCGGGGAGAGTTCCGGGATGAGTCGCCAGTAGGTCGGGAAATCGAGGGAGGAGCAGCCTTCCGCGATGAGACGGACACCGTCTCGATCGACTATGAACTGCGGAAGGCCACTCCCATTTTGCATAGCCACATCATGCTGCAAAGAGGATCCCAGATCACGGGAGGTTGTCCGGCTTGCTGCGTCCGACTCATGCGTTCGGGTTCGGGCCTCGTCGTGATCCGGGAAAGAATCAAAAGGGTTCGGCGTCGAAGCGATGCGACCTGGATCAAGGTCACTGCTCGGGGCGTATGAGTTGCCGCAAATAAAAACAAGCGATGGCCATCCGGTAAGGATCAATCCGACGAGATGAACGGCGGAAGAGATGGCCGCGATCGGCAACGGGAAATACATCCAGGACGCCGCGAAAAGCATCGGCCAGATCCCGAAGCTAGCGGCGAGGATGACCAGGGCGTGGGAGGTAGTCCGGGGAAGCATTTCACCCTTGGACGTATATCTGTTAGATTTACGCCGCAAACAATTTGTGACGAAATCTTTCGCCCTTATTCATATCTGTTCACTTTCGTTCAGCTCCCCTAAAGAGGCGTTATGACGAAAGGTGAACAGAAGTGACTCAAGGTGAGCGAAGATGGGAAAAGAGGATTGCAAGTCGCGGGACTTCTGCCATTTCCTGTCTTGGACCCATGCCGAAGAAACCTGTTTCTTTAAGAATGAACGCGGAGGTCCACGCCGCGGCAAAGCGCCGAGCAAAGGATCTCGGAATGAATAGCCTCGCCGATTACATCGAGGCCCTAATCGGTCACGACATCGCGGAAGGGTTCTCCTTCCAGGTTACCTACGCAGCGAAGAAGTCGCCCAAGTTCAAGGCGATTCCTCAGGCGCGGACAAATGCTCGCAGCTCCGCTCGCGGATCCCGTCGGAAAACCACGACTCGAAGCGGTAAGGGTCGCTCCAGCGCGACGCCAAACTAAGCAGGTGCCTCGCTGCTTCTGACCTGCTCCCCTGCCCGAGCGCGATCTCGGTAATTTTATTCCATTCTGGAGAGTCCCGGTTTTGATTCGGCAAGCGGTCCATTCTAAGGCGAAGATGATGGTTTTATCGGAGGGGTATTCGGTTTCTAGAATCGCTCCGTCGAGGCGTCAAGTGGGCGGGCATCACTTTTTCTAATGACAAAACGTAATTTTTCCGAAATACATTCCCCCGATGCCGCTATCGACCGAATCAATAGTCCGAGAAGCAGGGTCTCGAATTACTTGTTTTCCTTGCCGAGAACCATCCCCCTGGTCCGGAGCAGGAGGGAAATAAACCGCCCGCGACTCTCCTCTCCCCGCTCGGAGTCGATCTCGTCCCAGTCCTTCCGCGGCATCGAAACCGACGCGGTAACGACCTTCTCGCCGGGAGTCAGGGGTTTCCTCCCCGCCCCCGCTCTCGGTCCGCCGTGCTGGTTCTTCTCTTCCACTCGGGCGAAACTAAGGGGAAGGGTGTTGAATAATCAACAAGCAATTAGGCCGGGACGCAAAAAAGGCCCCTCCGAAAAGGGGCCTCCTTGATTTAATATTTCCCGGGCCGCGATTAGTAACACTCGGCAAGCTGCACGGCCTCGATCAGATCGTCGACCATCTTTTTCTGCTCCGGCTCGGGCGCTTGATACCCGGCCAAGGCTTTTTCGATCACGCCGAAATACTGTTCCCGATCCTCGAAAACGTCTGCCATAAAGTCGGCGAGATCTTCGGCCTCGGGACTGACCTTCTTCTCCCTGGGCGATGGCGTCGCCAGAGTAAAGGCGGAGATTTCGAGCATGAAGCGGTTCCCGTCCTGGTCGGCCCGGTCCGCGAACTCGACAAGGCCCCAGGTCTGGCCGGGGATCGGCTCGCGGTAGGCGATAAGTCGGACGAGATCGTTAGTGTGATTGATCCGGAGAACGCTTCCGATCTCGAAGGGGAGCGAGTCGCGGAGCGTCCAGTTTCGGACGAGGTCTTGCGGGGTAGCTTTAGCTGATTTCATAATGTGGCAATGTTGGGATTTTACTTAACAATCCAGCCTCGAAGGTCGGCCTCCCATCCGGGGTAATCCTTAATCGCCTCGTCAACGGATGAGTATTTCCGCAGAATCTGCGCCCCCCATACCGGGGGAAGCGCCCTTTTGTCTTCGCCGCAAGCGACCAGGCACTCGCCTAAGTGGATTCCGCTTTCCGCAGTGATGAGGTAAAACGGGCGACTTTTTTCGTTTTTGGGTGGTTCCATCTCAAAATAATCCCCTCTCCCTCTTGATTTGTCAACAAGTAATCAAGCAGGCCATGAATGCACGGTGTAACACCGTAACACCCCCCAGAAACCTGTTACGCTTGTAACGCCATACCGGGGCTTGTTACGTGTTACAGCGGATCGGGGCGGGGCGAGAGACTTTTAGAATCGCAACGCATCATCCGGATTCATAAGAGATCCCGCCACTACAGGATCTTGCTGGCGTTTGCGCTCATATGATCCTCAGTCACCTGAAGGTAGACCTCCATAACCGTCGAGACCCGGTCCCCCATCCAGTTCGCGACCGTGTTCACATCGACGCCCGAGGTAATGCAGAGAGTCGCGAAGAAGCTCCGAAGGTCGTGATGCGTAAGCTTCGGGCGGTTGAGATGCTCGCAGGTATCCGCCAAATATTTCCGGATATTGCGATTAGGCATCACTCCCCCCTCGGGATCCGCCCCGTAAATTGCGGAAATTTCGTCCAGAACCTCTTGCAAAGGAGCGGATATGTGGATGCTTCGCCGACTGTTTGCAGTCTTTAGCTGTTCATTCAGGCCCCGGACCTCGATCTTTCCTTCCGAAATATGCTTCCAGAGCAGTCCCTGAGCCTCGCTCAGTCGAAGCCCGGAATAAGCCAGGAGGCGAGCCGTAAGCGCGGCCCCTTTCCCGGACCGCGCCTTTCCCCCCTTGGGGCGCTTCGAGAACAATTCCCCCATCGTCTCGCAGATGCTGGCTAGTTCCTCCTTCGAGGGGAGAACCCTCTCCCGGCGCTTGACCTGATCCGGGACGATTCCTTCCAGGGGATTCGACTCGACCTGGTTCAGCATCTTTGCCCGGGCGTAGGCCCCCTTGATCAGTTCCAGCATCTTTTTTCTCTGAGATGCTCCCTCGGGTTTCCCGTCCCGGATGCGGACCATGTTCGCGATCGGTTCGGCAAAGTCGGAGCTTGTGAAATGACTAATCGGGCGATCCGGAAACATTTTCTTTGCCTTATGCCTCTGCTCCTCATGCTCGCCGAGGGTTCGCGGGGAATAAGGCTTCGAGGCAGACCGCTTTTCATGCCGCCACGCGATCGCCTGGTCGATCGCTTCATGCAAGGTCGGTTCCTTCCTCCGGTCCGCCTGGGCGGTCTTCCCGGTCTGGAGTTCTGCAAGTCGGCGCTGGGCCTCGCGAATCTTTTTTGTCCGAAGACTCCTGAAAGTCCGCTTGCGCCCTACCGTGATTCTCGCGTAGAACCTCCCGTCCCGCGTATACAGATTTGCGTGTCCCTTATGCTTAACAAACTTCCCGCTTTTATCATTCATAGTCGAATGCGGTATACAAGTGGCATACAGGGAAATCAAGCTCGGGCTGTAAGTCGCTTATACTTAAGGATGGAGGGGTGGCAGAGTGGTCGAATGCACCGGTCTTGAAAGTTTGTTCCCCTCAATTTCACCTTCCGTCACCATTGCTCATTTAGCCTGTTTTTCAGGGGGCAAAAGGGCCTTCCGGGACGAAGGGTGACGAAGGGTGACGGGGCCTGAAAAGGTATGATTTCGACGAAAGTGGTAACAGTTGTGGTAACAGTTTGCCCGGTTATCGCGCTCGACTGCTACAACCAAATCCGGGGCTTTTCGGTTGTAATCGCCAGGGGCCAAAAAGGCAGATTCTGGCAGTGAGCTAAAACTAAACCGGAGGATTTAACGGAACGTCCGAATATTTAACGGATCGTCCACTTCCTCGACACGTTCGCCCGACCTGTCGATTCTGCCCGCCTTAATCGACGCGACCGACGAACTCCGGCCCCGCAAAGTCGGCGCGGACCCTGGCGACTCCATTCCTGAGTCGATGCAGGAGAGCCAGGTCCGAGAGAACCTCCCCCGCCTCCCCTCTTCGGTTTGAGATGGGGAACCATCCATCCCGGGACCAGACCTCCGTGGTATATCCGACCTTCGGCGAGAGCGCCCGCCATTGCGCGACAAAGGTCGGGTTCCCCTGGCCCGAGGTTCCAAACGAAAGATACATCCTCGGAGGCCGGGGGAGCGCCCGGGAATCCACGGTTTTCTTGCCGAGCAGGTAGCGAGGCGGGTGCATCGCGATCGTCCCCCCTTTCCCGAGAACCTGGATCACCAGCATACTCGGGACCGCAATCCAGCCATAGTCGCCGCGACCGGTCAGGTCCGTCCATTTTTCCCCGTTATAGCGCACCCGGAGGTATTGCGAATCGCTCCAGATCCAGACCACATCCCTCGGACCGAGACCCGGGGAGTCGTGAAGATGGGTTTCCTCCAGGGTCATTTCGACCGGGAAGCCCCGGGAAACGAGGTTGAATCCGGGTTCGACGGTCTTGACCATCGGCCCGGTCAGGAGGTATCCGCCGAAGGCCAGAAGATAGTCGTTCTCCCGTGAGGACTGGAAAAACACGCCCCCGTTCGGCTGGATAACGTGCCGGGAGTAGTCTTGCCTTCCGGCTCCGACCGCCCGCCATCCGTTGTTAAAGTAGATTTGCAGCCAGGAGGACGGTTCCTTTAGCCAGATAATATCCCCGTCCCGGCGTTCAGGGTCGTTCCAGACCAGCCCCGCCTCGTTTTGTTCCCCGAATAACTGGCCGACGGTATAGCCCAGCACGGACGATCCTGGTCGCAGCGAGACGTTGATTCCGAGCGGGACGACCTTCCCTCCTTCGATCAGTTCCGAATGGAATCCGAACGTATGGGAGCGCGATCCGCTTCCCATCAGCGGACCGCAAAGCAGGGTAAACCCCATTAAAATAAACAGGAGGCGGATAATACTTACGGCCTTTCCGTCGACAGTTGTTGCTTAACCTCCGTCATATCCTCCCGAAGAAACCGCAACTCGGCCTTAATCTCGATCAGGTCGTCGCGCTGTTGCCTCATGCCGTCGTGGTAAGGAAGCGCCAGATGGTTCTTGATGCGCTCCTCCAGGCGGACCCCCCACGCGATCCCGGCAACGGCGACCATGAACAGGGGAAGGTGACGGACAAGCCATCTCCCCCCCCTGTCATCCTGGCTATCTTCTCCGATCATCGGATCCCGTGATCTTGCGAGCTTTTACTGGCGTCCCGGGCGCTCGTCCCGAGAAGGACCGGGCCGATCGCCGTGAAGATGTAACCGACCCACAAGAGCGCGGGCGGAGTGACAAGGTCAAGGGCCTGAGATGCCCCGAGAAGCGCGGCCCCGAGCGAGGTCAGGAGACCTCCCACAGTGGTTTTCCAACTAACTGATAATGCGTTCATAATGTAAATACGTCAGATGATGTCGTGCTGGCACATCGAGACGAGGATCGCGAGGATCCAGGTCAGGAACCCGACGACCCAGAGATGCCAGTCCTTGATCGTCACTTGTCGTGCGTAATGATCACCTTCGCCTCGCGGGCGACATCCAGCCAGGCCCGGGCGGCATGGGCCGCGGCCTCGGCGTCGGCTGGAGTGATGTCGGTCGCGCAAGAGGAGAGAAGCGAAAGGCTTCCGATCGCGGAAAGGATGGTTTTCATTTTTAAGCCTTTCCGATCACGGTCACTTTTGCCGACACTCCGGTCGCGTTCAGGTCAAGAGTGACGACCTGGGAGGACAGAGAGATTCCGCTTTCCCATACCCAGAGAGCCTTGTCCCCGGCCTTCGTCATGGTCCGCATTTCGGTGAAGTCCCCGTCGACAAACATCGCCCCATCGACAAGTTGCTCGACCAGGATCGCGTAACAGGTGCCGAGCGTTCCGATGTCCTTTCCCTCGAAGTCGACTCCGTCGTCGACCACGGTCGGACTTCCGCTTGTGGACTTGTCCGCGGTCGCCAGGTAGATCGAGCAAACGTCGCTCGTCGTCGTAGCGGTCGCCTTGACGGAGAACACGGCGGTCGCGTCGGTGTAGGATTTTGTCGCCAGGGCGGACCCAATGGCGACCGAGTTGGATACGTTTGTTCGCGTCGGAGTAGCAGTCCCGAGAAGGGATAGCTGGGCGCTTGCTTTGGTAATGGTCATTTTTGAATGATGGTTGTTGAATTATTGAATGTGCGTGTCGGAAAGCTCGTTCAGGTAAATCGGTCCGTTTACGATCTGGTCGGTTACGAAGACCTCGCCCCCGGAAACCTCGACCTTTGCGATTTCGTAATACAGGTATCCCTGGCTGTAGATGTTAGTCGTGTCCGTCCCGCGGGTGGGCGCGGACGCTAGCCACTGCGTCCCGACGCCGGTCAGGTTATCGAGTCGGTAATTTCGCCAGTAGATGTAATTGTAATACGCGTAACCCTGGGAATGCTGCGCCGTGTAATAATACGCGTAAGCCCATATCGAACCGCTAGAGGAGATCGTTAGCTCGGCGGATTCCGGGATGTTTACCGTCTCCGAAACGACGTTCGCGCCTGGGCCTTTTAGCCATATCAGGTTCCCCTCTTCTACCTTGATCTTATTCGAGGCGGTCTTGTAAACGCGGAACGGATGCCGCTCGATAGGGACGGAAAGATTATCCCGGACGATCTGATCGTAAAGGACGACCCGCGGACCTTTCTCGGTGTTCGAGGTATTGTTTGTGACTTTGAACGTGCAAAGTCGAACCGCCTTCTCGTCGCGGTCCAGAGTTCCAGGTCCCGCGTCCAGCGTGGCAAAAACGATCTTCGCCTCGTGGGTCGAACCAAGCTCCCGGTATACGACCCACGCCTCGTGATCCCCGTCAGATAAAGCCTGGCGCGGTTTTACCGTGGCGTTCAAGGCGGTTCCGTCGATGGTCGGAATGACCTCGACCGACTTCTGGTCCGCGGCGACGGTAGTCGGTCGAGCGGTCTGCAAGAAATGCAAGCGCCCGAGAGAAATGCCGACGCCCGCCTCGTTCTCTTCCAGCGACTCGGGATCCTGGTGGTAATGAAGCGAGATCGGGGCGAACCCCCACGCCTCTTGAAAGGGCCTGACAGTCGAGAACGGCTCGGCGGAGTTGTGCAGGGAATACAATCCGTCGCGCATCCGGTTCCATTGCCTCGCGCTCTCGGAATCATCGACCCGACGACGAACGTCGGGAATGCCCATGTCGTTCGTTGCCATTATATCTCTAGCCCCTGAAGTCTAATTGTCGGCAAGTTCCCATCGATCTCGTCGAGTTCGTAATCGTAAAGCCCTTCCTTCTCGAACGGTTTCGGGAACCTCGGGAATCCTCCCGCGACCGAAAGCTCCCACGTTCTGCTCTGGGTTGTGACTCCGTTTGTGGTCGTCTGATTCATCCCGACCCGCATCCACTCGAACCCTCCGTTGACCGGCATCGGGGGATTCCCGGGCGGGCGGTTTGTTTCGTCAAATTCCTTCAGGGCGAAATTGTTCAGGTCGCGATCCTTCCAGCCTGTCTTGCTGCTCTTCTCCTCGGTCCACTGGAGAGTCGGGGCCATGAAGGTCCGATGCCCTAGCTCAAATATCATTCGCGCCCACTTGACCGGAACCTTCCGGTGCATTTCGTAATCATCGACAAACATCGACTGATTCTGGAAAACGAACTTCTCCTCTTCGGGGACCGTCTCCGGGTGCATTTCCCACACGCCTCGAAGCGCCTGGAGGATGATGTTTCGCTCCTCGACGTTATCAATTCCCCGGACCATCTCTTGTTTCCATAGCGGATGATCGGTAATCGGCCTTTCGACCCTGGTCCCGGAGAGCGTGTAAACCAGTTCGCCTTCTTCCTCGTTCGCTCCTACCCAGGTGCAATCGACCTCGGTAATCCCCCCTGGCTGGTGACGGACATCAAACTCGTCGAGCGCGAGAAAGGACCAATACGATCCGAGTTCGGTATAGATGTCGGTTATAATCGCCCCTTTGTAGAATAGCGTATGGGCAAAATTTTCCCACGTTCCGCGAAGCATCGTGAACGAGTTCCGCGCATTCCACGCCCCTTTCGCATCCTTGGCCGCGGAGAAGTCCGGGCGGGCCTTGATCGTCGAGGAGTCGTATCCGTATGCAGTGACAGCCATTTAAGCGAATACCGCGCCCCCTCGCTCGATGTTTCGCAGGTGCCGATTCTGCTCTTTTGTTTCGTTTAAGATGTCCCGGGTAAACTTGTCTCCGGGTTCGAGCATGGAAGTCGGTCCTCCTGCTCCGCCTCCGCCTCCCGCTCCCAGAGGATCCGGGAAAAGAAGTCTGATGATTCCGTCGACAATACCCTGAATAAATTCCTTAACGCTCTCGATCGCCTCGGTAATCGCTGAAGTGATCTCCGTGAAGAGGTTTTTGAACCAGTCGGCAATGGCTTTAAGCGGACTGCCTTCTCCCATCGGATCCTTGAAAAAGGCTATAAGACCTTCGAGGATTTTTGGGGCCTGAAGCGAAATCGTTTTGACTAACTCCGCGACGAGGTCCAGCGGAAGCTTGTCGATCAGCTCCATCCAGAAAAGCCGCATCGAGTTCCGGAATTGACTCATGCGAACTTGCATTTTCTGGATTCCATCGACTCCTTTTTTGTCGAAAGCGTCTGCAAGGTCGGCGACTGCTTCCGCGGCAAGCTCCATCCTTTCCGGAAAGTCTTTAGCCAGACCGAAGGCTTCCATTCCGGCCCCCCCGAATAGCTGATCGAGAGCGCGGATCAGTTGATTTTCGTTTTTGTCCGAGGTCCGGACCGCGTTCATTATGGTCCGGAAGGCTTGCCCCCCTTTCATCTGAAAGAGTTCCTTGGGATTTAGTCCAAGAAGCTTTAGCGCCCTACCCGGCTCGGAGTCCCTCGACTCCATCGACTCGGCCAGTCGGCGCTTCATCTCGTTAAGCATTCCGCCCGCTTGCCCCGGATCGACGCCGGAGATTTCTAGCGCCTCCTTTATCGTCATCACCTCCTTGGTGCTTTCGCCCAGGGCCTCCGTTTCGTTACGAAGTCTCGCCATCCATTGGGCCGTATTCTGGACCTGCTGGGCGATTGCCCCAAATGCCGCCGCCATCGCGGACCCTTTTAACTTTCCCCACGCTCCTCGAACGCGACTGATCGCTCCGCCGAGCGCCCCGAATCCGGAACGGATCCGACGCAGTCCCCGGGCGACCGCGGTCGCGTCCATCTTGACTTTAAGTAATGCCCCTAGTGCCATCGTTTAGTATGTAATCGTCGGTTAGCCAGTCCGTGTTTCTCAGGTCAGTGATGCGGTCTCGGATGGTTTCGAGTTGTTCCCCGTCAGAGAAAACCCATCGGAAGACATCTTTGTCGTCTCGGTTTGCGTAAGACTCGGCGAAGACGACCTGGATAACCTCGATGCAGGAGACCCGGTCGAGTTCGCTTCGACTGTATCCGACTGAGAGTCCGGCCCGGATGTAAGAAGCGTATCCGAATGGCGTCGCGCCTCCTTGATCCGGGCTTGTCCCTTTGGGTTTTTTGCGACGCTCGCCTGGAGCGCGTCGAAGTCGGCCAGGATGACATCCTCCGCCGCTTGCTTGTCCTCCAGCGTCATAGACAGGGAAAGCTCGCGCCCTTGGTCGACAATTTCGGTCATTTCAAGATCCCGCAAATCCTTATAGGGGGACGCATACATCTTGATTACGGCGTATCCCAGATCCTCGTCGTTTACTTGCTCGTCGTCGGCGGCGTCGAAAAGATCCTGGAGGAGTTCGAGCTTCCCCCCGTCGAGCGGAAACAGCTCCAGCCCGTCCGGCATCGTTCCGCCCGAGAAGTATCTTCTTGCTCGGCGCTCTCGCGATTTGTGTCGTCCCTTGCTCATGCTCCGATCTGGCCGAGGATGTATTCCTCCATCGCCTTAGGGGTTCGCTCCGGGTCGATTAGCGCGACGCTCGGGCCTCGCCGAAGGTATACCGAGGCTTTTGCTTTCCGGACAAATGCTCGGACGCAAAGGAAGTTATCCCACGCACACATTAAATAAGACAAAGGATGGTCGGGGTTCTGATAGCTCCACTCCTCTTCCCTTGTCTTCGCTTCGCGTTCCTGCTTCCACGCCGCGACGATGTCATCGGCACTCATCCCGCAACCTCCCTCCGCGATTCCATGCGGAAGGAAGTTAAAGGATAAATGCTTTGCGTCCCCTGTGACCAGGTTCACTTCCTCCCCTGGCACCGGGGAAATCCCCAGCGCCATGAGGGAGGCCGCGAGCTTAATGTCGGTGACGCTAATCGTCGCCGCTCCCCTTCTTAGTCCTGCTAGTTGTGACATTCTCTCTTGCCTCTCTTTGTTCTTCGCGTCGCTTCGCCAGTTTCTTGTTCCAGGCGGCGATCTCGGCCTCGTCGGAGTCCTTTTTTGGTTTAGCTGCCATGATTACGGTCCGGTTACTTCTGATCCGGAGGAAGCTGTGATGTTGATAAATCCGCGGGCGGTAAAGGATCCCTGTTGGAACTCGGTATTTGAGTCGGACACTTCAACCGACTCGACGTAAAACTTCGAGATCCCGGTCGTATCGGCGACGCCGTAAAGCCCGGTGTTATTTATCGAAAGGATCCCTCCGATCGTTTGCCCTGTATCGTTTGCGGTCACGGTCGCCCCGTTTCCGGTAATCGTCGCGTTCTGGTTATACATTACGATCCCCTCGACTTCGCCGAGATGCGTCGGCAATTCTGCTACATCCTCCGAGACGGAGATCGAAAGCGACTGGATGTAAATCCCCTTCGATTGCTCGGACGCGATACCGTAGTTTCCGTTTCCGTATTTAGTTGCTGCCATTGATTCTTGATTGTTTGTTTTATGATAGTTCCGCCGCTTTCACTTCGACGGTAAAAGTAGTCTCTCGGAATCCATCCGAGGCTTCGGTAGTCCCTTGACCGCCGAGTGAATCATTACACTGCATCGTCCCTCCGAGATGCTCGACGACCGCGTCGGAGTCTCCGATTAGATCGTTTATCGTCTTCGTAATCAGGCGATGACTGGTCGCGTTTTCGTCCCCTTCCGGGATCGTCCGGAGAACAAGGGAGACCGGGACTGTCCATTGCCCGCGGATAACCTCGTCCTCGTCCGGGGTTCCGTCGTCCGCGATGATAATTGCCGGATACGCCAGGTCGGTTCCGAAGTCTCGTTCGTAAATATTAACCGACGAAAGCTCGGACCGTCCTGAGCTTTTCAGGAAGTCTGCAACTCCAGCAATAACAAGGTCGGTAATCATCTCGCGTATTTAAGTCGGCATTGCCTCCGGTACCAGCTCAGGGTGTTCTTCCAGGCCCGCTTTACTGCTTTATCCGCGTGGTCCCGCGGAAAGATTCTCTGATCCTTTGTCGCCGGGGCGTCGGAAATCAGGTGGCACTCCGACTTGCCCAGCCTCTTCGGGAGGTATTTTCCGTCTCCCTTGTCCATGTGTTTCTGGGCGTAGGACATGACGTTTTTCCCGAGCCGGGGTTTGTCTCCTCCGCGGACCTTCTTGGACAGCTCCCGGTGAGCGCCCAGCCAGGATCCCTTGGTTACCCCGGCAAGTTTTCGGCGTCGGACCATTGCCTTATTAAAGTCGGGTTCCTTACAGATCGCCTTCTGGTTGAATGGTAGCCATTTTGCGCGACCGTTCTCCTTCCGGTGATCTTCGATAAAGTCGTAAACCTCGCGATCAGACCGGAGGATCTGCTTCGGAGTAAGCTTTACCCATACCGCGCCAGATCCTCCCCGGTCGAAGCGGTAAGCGGGTTTTTCCTTCTTCGCGATCTTGTTAAATAGTTTCGGGGAAATCGCCCGGACGTTCTTCGTCGCCCCTTTCAGGATGGCATTTTCCTGCACCTTCCTCCCCTTCTCCATCGGATGGGTAAGCATGGCACACTGTTTGCCAGTCGAGATCGCCAGACGTAACAAAGCCTGGTTCGTCGTATCGCCAAACTGGCGGGCGAACTTCATCATGCTCTTCTTCGAGAGTTCTGCCTTGGCGCTTATCATGGCGCTTCCTCCGGTCCCTTTAGCCTTATTGTCGTGAATGCCTCGCCGACCTCGATCTCAGCAACGGTTCTCGACTTGCCGTCCACGGTCGCGGTCTTCCCTTCGTATGACTGCGAACTTTCTGGATACCGGACCAGGAACTCGTCGGTCGCCCCGACAAAGTTCTGCTCGATCTCCACTTGCTGCCCGCCGTCCATGTAGTCGCGGGTCGTTCGTTCTTCGTCGACGGTTCCTTGCCACGCCGCGCCATCGTCTCCGATCACAAGCGTGCTTGCCTGACCGTTCGGGCCAAGCAGGGCCGCGGCAGGCTTCAGGGCCTGAACCGCTATCTGTCCAAGGGTCGACATCGTTTAAGATTCCCGGCGAAGCCCGACCTGGATGGCACGATGCCACGCCCAGGTCGGGCCGCTACCTCGCCTGTTAGGAATTGATTGCCGCTTTCTTTTTCGCGGCCTTCTTTTTCGGTTGAGTGGTAGTCGGGACGCTCGCCGCTTCCGCGGCGCTCGCCTTCTGTTTTGCGACCTTCGCCGCCTCGTCGGCGACCCTTTGGGCTTCGGCAAGGTAAGCATTAGCGGAGGCTTGGGTTGCTTCCGCCGCCACAAGGGCAGCTTCGGCATTCCTTTGCTCCATGCTCTTTGCCTGGGCCTCCTTGGCCGCGGTTCGCCTTTTAAGATTAAGCGCGTAATTGCCTCGAAACTCGGCAACTTTGCCTTTCCGATCGCACAGAACAATTAAGTCGGACTTGCCGGAAGCGTGTTGTTTCGCCCCTTCTATCTCGCAGGCCGCGGTCCCCCCCGAGAGGAGGACCTTGGCCTTGCCGTCGTTACTGTCTTGGATCAAGTAAGACATGATTAAGCGTGGTCGAGCCATGCACCAGCACTCGCATCGACTGCGGCGATGCCGAATGTGGTTTCGAGGATGAGATAAATGTCCCGGGTTGCGGTGTTCTGGTGGATCCGCATTTGCACGGGAACTCCGACGCTCTCGATTGTGAAGTCTTCCAGGATGAAATTCCCGGAAGAGAGGTCAATCGAGTCCTGGCTTTCAAGTGCCTTCCCGGCGACGACTACCGCGGCCTCCTTGGAACAAGCGAAAGCCATCTGCTTCGTCACTCCACCATCGAAGTTCGAGACTGGGTAAATGTTATTGTACCCGTATGCGCCGACCTCGCTGAATTGAAACGAGTTCTTATCGGAAGGGTACAGTGCCGCGGAGGTCGAATGCTCGACCATAAGCGTCACGTCGTTCGCAGGAACGGCTGCGCGAAGGGTCTGGATTTCGGCGACCGTCAGGGCGCTTGCGGACGCGGCCTGTCCGGCGTCGGTGAATCCCCCGCCGTTAATCATGGCGGTTACCTTGTCCCACAAGCCCGCGGCGAGTCCCTTGGCTGCGTCAGGGACGCGAGTCTTGAAGGGGATCCCGGCGCTCGCTTGAAGGTTTGTCAACTTCTGCTGAACCGCGATATTCGCGGTAGTAACCGCGACGTTTGACTGGGACCCCGAAGTTAGTCCGCTTTCGTAGTTTGCGACGTTGTCGCCAGTGGCTGGGACCGCATTGGTCACCTCCACTTCGTACTTGCCGCCTGTTCCGCCGCCTGTGTTTTTTACCCGACCGTCTCCTGGGTTAAGGACGGTGAATGCCTGAATTGGTGCGAGGAGTTCGCCGAGCTTGCTTACTGCAACGTCGGAGAGTTCCTCCACTGAAAGATCTGCTGCTGCCATTTTTCTAGATGGTTAAATATGAATTGAATCGGTTATCGCAGTGCGCCTGGACCAAACTCTCTGGTCAGTTCCTCGGCGTGTTCTGCGCGGAATTTCGCCCGGGCTTCGCCAGGCTTAAGATCAAGATACTGCTCCTTGATTGTCTTCTCCTCCGGCTCGGTCGTTTCCACGGGGGAATGCCCGGCCTGGGCGAGAATCTCGTTTGCCTTCTCCTCGGAAGAATTGCTTGCGGCCTCAATGGCCTCGTCCTTCTTCGCCAGTTCTTCGGCATGCTTTGCGGTAAGCTCGGCCTCCTGCTCGGTCAGAGCATTCTGGAGAGCTTCGGCATGCTTCACATCGCGAGCAATAAGCTCGGCAGAGTGAGTCGCCACGGTTTCGTCGAGAGTCTTCTGGGCCTCGGCAAGTTCAGATCCGAGGTCTTCGGGTCCGATCTCGGCGACTTCCAGGGTAGGAGTCTCGACCTTATCATTTTGGAATAGTT
>MDSY01119016.1_pt1 | contig 20951 bp, 11 predicted proteins | sample 811131 | NCBI WGS metagenome assembly MDSY01 (sample SAMN05326643, study PRJNA326480) | marine metagenome | isolation source: seawater | place: Atlantic Ocean: South West | collected 2010 | reverse complement strand
CTCTTCCTCTTCGCCTCATTTTCCTTCGTCCCCTTCTTTTTCTTCTTCTTTTTCTTCTTCTTCTTCCTCTGATTCTTCCTCTTCCTCTACCCTTCCCTCTACTCCTTCCGCCGCCGCCACGAGGGCGTCGAGCTTTGAAGCGGCGCGACTTTTCTCGGTGGCGGCCTTACGTGTGTACTCGTTCTTCTTTTTAATGGAAAGCTTGCGCCAGTTCTCCCCCAACTTCGTGCAAAGTTCGGTGAACCTGATCCCGGGGTGCACGGCTTTTATCTTGGGCCGCTCATCCAGGGTGAACAGTATAAAAGCATTGGGGCTCTGTTTGGTGGCCTTTGCAGCGATTGGCATGGGCCTTCCGGTCTTGGCACCCCCTCTCCGTCTGCCGCCGGTGGGGGTGCGTCAGGAACGTAGGGGGCAGTTTAATTACCGGTCTGCGAGGGCGACTAGAGCGGCGCTGCTGCGTATCGTCGAACCAGTCAAAATCGTACTCGTCCGAGGAGCTTTCCGCTGGCGGTGGTGTTTTCGGCGACTTTTTGCCGAACACGCGTCTGGCTCCCGCCTAACTCTTGCCCTTCGGCTAGGCGGATGTCATTGCAAGACTCGTCACCCGAAGCCTCACGAAGTCACCTACGTGCGTGTTGTGGTGTGTGGTGTGCTCGGGTGGCTTTCGCTTGCGCCGTTTACGTGGCTTTCGGAAACGCCGTCGGTCGTTTCTCGGAAGCGCCAAGGATTCGCACTGCTGTTGATGAAATTTGTTTTCTACTTGTATTTCAACTCGTGCTATCCTCTCAATCACTCTCCCCCCGTCGCCATCAGGCTCTTCAGGTTCTCTCCCGAGAGTTCCGCGAGCGTCGCCGTGAGCGCCCTCGCGGCACCCTCCACGCCCTCGTCCGGGTCCTCGAACAGCTCGGACAAAAACGGAATCGCCTCGGGCAGAAGCACGAGGTACTCCTCTTGCAGTTTGGCGCAGGTTTCGGTGAGCGCGGCGAGCGCGACGCGACGCGCGCGCGGCGCAGAGTCCCTGGTCGCCTGTAACACCCCCCGGTGCGCTGGTTTCCAAAGCGTGTCGTCCGGCGCCGCGGCGATAAGCTGCGCGACGCAAAGCGACGCTTCACGGCCGACACCTCCTTCCAAAATCTCGTCACCTTCGGTTAAGTCGGCGAGATCGAAGGGGGAGTTTTCCGGTGACACGACAGGTGGCTTCACGGTCAGACACCGCGTGACGAGCGGATGCAGCTGATTGAACCGAGAAGCATCCAACAGATCGCCAGAGTCGTGCATGCAGATGCGACGCAACGCACCCAACGCACGCGCGCGCGTGCGCCACGCATCACACTCCGCGATAGCGGTAGTTTCATCAACAGTTTCTTTGCCTCCACTTTCTTTATCCTTTTTACGTTTTTTCTTTGCCGATACGGGTTCCGCAGAGGTTGGGTCCGAGGTTGGATCCAGGGCGGCGGCAGCCAGGTCTAATATGGGTGTCGCTAAAGGCGCGAACACGCCTCTTAGTGAGTCTGCGAGCGCGGATGCAACCCTGAACAACGCAGAAAGCCGGGCTCGGGCAGCGTGCGGATCGCTCGCCCGTGCTTTCGCCCATTCGGTGGCGCGTTGCAACGTCGGCGCGAACGAACTTTCCGTCAGCGTCGACGCGACGGTGACAAACGCGGCGGTGGCGGCGGCCTCAACGGCATCCACCGCTCGGCCGTCGAATTGCAGTGGGTGGTCTCTTCTTACGTCAAGTGCGCGGAGTATCATCGCGACGAGTTGATTGCGGTGCGCCGGGGGCAGAGGTGTCGATGACGCTGACGCAGCCGCCATGTGCAGCGCGGCGGCGGCGGCGGCGGCGGAAACGCGTGTTTGCGTTTTGGTGTCGTCGCTTGTGTCGCCCAGCGCCAAGTGCAGAGCATCGCTCAGCGGCGCGAGCAGAAGGCGCGGCGGCGTGGCTCTGGGGAGCGCTTCACGAAGCGCGGCGGCGTGCTCAGCAGCAGTAGTAGCGGCTGTCTTTGTTGCTTCATCATAAGCTTCTGTGGCGGTGATGCTACCCACCGCCGGCACCAGGCTCGGCGACAACAGCAACCCGAGCACGTCCCCTAAGTGCGGCGACAGAAACCCACCCATCTTTTCCATCAGCGCCGACACGGCGCGCAGACACGCGACCAATACGTGTCCTTCGTCATCCAGGTTCTTGTTATTAGTGTCAACTGCATTCAAAATACTGTCGGCTTTCCTCGTCGCTGCAAACAACGCTGGTACCGCCTTGGGCAACACCGGGACGCACCGCGGGCCAAGCGCGGTGAGCACGGCGGCCAACGCGTTTGCCGCCGCGGCGACGACAGCTCTGGATTTTTCAGAAGCGCTCAACGACTCGATCATCGCCGGAACGGTCGCGAGAAGCGGCTTGGAGAACTCTATGCTGGCGCGTTTGATTTGCGTAGCCATTTTCTTGTCCAATGCGCTAACCGAAGCATCCGAAAACCGAACCGCCGCGGCTTCAAGCGCACCTAAAGCCGCAGCTCGTGTCGCGCCGCCCGCGCTGACTCCCGCTAAGCTCGCCAGCAAAGGCGTCATTTGCGACGCCGCGGCGACTTCATCCGCGAGCTCCTCTTCCAACTGTTCATCGTCGTCGTCGTCGTCCATAGCAGTAGTTGTAGGCCTTTTCTGGCGACTATTCTTTCGATGCGCCTGCTGCCGTTGCCTACTCCTCGCCTTTCGCGACTTGGACTTTGACAATGCGCCTCGGTTGGCGCTCGCGACGGCGGCGGCGCGCAAGCGGTGCGCCACCAGCCTCAACGCTTTCCTTCGCACTCTTTGGTCCTCGTGCTCCAGCAAGGGCGCGATGGCGGTAAGGTACGCCCCAGGCGCTAATAACCCGTCCAATGCAGCCAACACGCGCCGCCCGGCTTTTTCGGTTTTACCCGAGTCCTTTCCACCGTCCTCCGCGTCGCCGGCGCGAATCATCACGAGCGCGTTTTCTGCCAACAGCGTGTACCCTTGTTGCAGCTCGTCGGCGATTTGCTCCGCCGCAGCTTCCGCGTCCCCATCATCCTCATGCGCCGCCGCAGCAGAGGAAGCTTCCCGTCTCGCCGCCGCGACGAACACACGTGACGAAAGGTGCTTCGCCGCCGTTTCAGCCACGAGCCACTCAAGGCGGCCGCCGTCCTCGGACGCGAGCTGTTTTGAAGAAGAAATTGGACAAGTTGGATTTCAGTTTGTCAGTGTTTTTGTGAAGGAGAAGTCTTGATTGTTCGCGTCGAGAAAGCAAAACAACCCAAAGAAAGGAAACAAAAACCAAAAAAACAACCACAAAATAGAAGTCTCTCAGCAGGAAAGCAGCAGAGCTAAATGTATCAACACGGCACTCGACAAAAAGGAGCGCGTCAGAATCCTGACACGGAATATTTTAATCATCAGCGAGACTTTCTTTTTGCGGGATTTTGGATGGCGGGCTTGGCGGGCTCGTGACTAAGAGCGACTAATTGCTCATAGAGTCCTTCGTACTGTCGTACTGTGAACTGCTTCCCAACATACCTTCGACACCTGAACCAAGGCATCCACCGCAGTTGTGGCGTTTTCCCAGGCTAACAACGTGGCGACGAGATCTTGGACCCACGCGGAGCTTTTTTCGATGGACAGCTGTTTTTCCATCTCAATCGCTTCGGTCGTCGCCGCGAGCAGCGCTCCGCCTTCTTTCCGCGCTCGTTTCGAAGCCTTCGCCGCTCTGCGCGTCACGGCAGCTTCCGCGGCAGTTTCCAGTGCTTTCGTACGCGTCAACAGAGAGGTCACGACTACGGGTAGACCTGGGTTTTTTGCAGTATCTTCGATTGATTGTGTTGCCCTTAAAAACGCGACGCAAATCCCGGCACGTCTGTGTTCCGGGGCATCTGGCAGCGCGTCGATGACTCTGTCACAAGCGGTGTCCATTCCCAACCCGCCTGCGATCCACGCGGGGACCACGGTGCCTAGGGCTTGCTCAAGCGCGCGCCTCGAGGAAAAATCCTCTGACGTGCTCAAGTCACTCGCGCGGTGACTCAGCGCCGCGCTGACTTCAAGCGCACACCCCATCACCCCTTTCGGGTCCGCACGCGCCAGCGCCGCCAGCAGGGAAAGCGCGGCGTCGCGCGCCGGGCCAGCCTCGGCGTCGCGCACGGAGCGAACAACAAGAGGGACGTCCCAGAACGAATCATCATTTGAATCACTCTTGCTGGATTTCTTGCTTTTTGATGATCCAGTAGTCTCCGCAAGTCTGCTTGCCAGAGCCTCCAGCGTGGACAGAAGAAGCGCCTGCGCGTACCCGCCAGACGCCGCCGCTCTCGCCGCGACGACGTCGGGTGCGATCGTTTCGGTTTCGTTTTGCGTTTCAGAGTCGTCGTCATCGGTGGTGGTTTTCTCGGCCGCGTCTAAAGACGCTGCGAGCAACGCTCTGCACGCGGGAACTAGAATTTGGACACACCCATTGGAATCAACCGCCGGTTTCCAAGCCATCACTTCGAGCGCCGCAATTGCAGCGCCCACCGCTTTCGCGCCGGTAACGGCTTCGGCACCGGCAACGTCGTGAGTTCCGTTTTTCGACTTGGAGCTCTTCGTCTTTTTAGCCGGCTTTTGAGCAACATGCGTTTCGGAAACAACATGCTCTCCCCTCGTCGCCGCCGTCGCAGATTCAAGCAAGTTCACAACGTCCTCTGCGTGGACATCAAGCGCGTCCATGGCGTCTCGAGCTGCGGCTCTGGCACCAGCATCGGGGTCCCCCGCGACGGCGACGAACAACGATCGCAGCGCCGAGCGCCGTCGATTCGGCGGGAGCGACGCCACAAACTTTTTCGTCAACAGCGCCGTAGCGGCGACCCTCGCGGGCGCTGGTGCGGCGTCAACCCCAATGCGAGTTGCTTTTGAAAACGCGGCCCACGCGTTGGCCCCAATGCCGTCCGTAGCACACTTCTCAGTATAGGTCGCCAGAATCTCAGTAGCAAGTGCCGCGGCGTCTGCCGATCTCAACGCGCGTTGCTTACCCTCCTTGACATCTTTCCCACTCGCAGCCGTTCCAATCACAAGCGCGCGTGTAAGCGCTGGGGCTAACGTTTCGCTCTTGACCGAATCAGACCCGGCGCCTCGAAGCGTCGCGACTAGATGTGCGGCGCCTCGAGACGATAGTCGCAGGATTTGCGCGTTCTGGGAGGCGTCAGACCCATCAAAAGCATCGACAAAGTTAACAGCGGGCTGTAACAACGCTCTGGTCGCGTCGCCGGTTGCGTCACCGGCCAAACCCTGTTTAAGCGCCTCTGACGTCACCGACCGAGCAGAAGCCGTCGATGTGTGCTTGGTGTCCCCTATTCTATCCGCAACAGACGCCAACGAGCTCCAAAGAGTGTTGATACTAGATGCGTTGGATTTAGACGACCCTTTCTTTGCAGAAGCCGGCGCCAGCGCCACCACCGCCTTGGACGCGGCGGCTCGGGTTTCTGGATCGGACGACGCGCACGCCACTATGAGCGCCGCTAAAGTCCCTGAAGTCTTCGAGGAATCGCCGTCCCTTGAGGCGAGCAGCTCAAGCGCAAAGCGCGGGGTTTCCGCCGTTCTGTTTTCAGTATCATTTTCAGTATCCATTAATTCCGGGTCAGGGTCTCCAGCTGCTTTCTGCGCGAGAAACGCGACGCACCCGTCCCCAAGGGCTTGAAGAATAGTCTCCATCGTCGCGTCTAGCGAGTGTTTCGATGCGCTGTTTTGTGTAGCGCGCGACGAGGACACGGCGACTAAATCAAACGCGGAGTGTAACATTTCCTGATACGTGGTACTTGACGTGTTGACACGCGCCTCACACACCGCCCTACAACACGACCGTGATAACGCAGCCACCACCCCCCCGTCGTGCTTCGCCACCGCCCGGAACGTGGCCGGTTTCGTTTTGTGAAGAAAGTCGAGCTGGAAATTACCGACGCGAGATTTTTCCCCGTCCCCAGACCCTTCGGGGGTTTCAAACGGCAAGTCGTCAGAAATGAAGGCACCGCCTCCATGCTCACCGAACCACTCTTGCTTCAGCAGGCTCCACAGAGCGACGCGTGCGGATTCAACTCCGGCTTCCGTGAAACCCTCACCCTCGCCGCCCTCCGCCGCGCGTCGCAGGGACAAAAGAAGCGTCGCCCTTTGTCGTGGCGACCCGGAGAGCCACGCGTCTCTGGTCCACATCGTCAAAGAGCTTTGAGTCCCCTCCCACAAGCTTGGGTCAGACGCTAACCCCTCAGCGAGCGCGTCAATCACCGCCCGGTTACTGGAAGCGTCCATCAAAGCACGTTGTTCCTTGTCCACCGTAGGGGGGTCAGGTTCTGATTTAGATGATTTCTTTTTCGGTTTTTGCGGGGGCGACACAACCGCCGCCGACTCCATCGCCTTCGCAAACCGCTTGCCCCTCAAGCCGCGCAGGGAGGGGTGTTGGTTTTTCTTCGCCGTGTCAATCGTCGCTCTGGCAACGGCTCTTGTCGAGGGGGAGAACGTGAGGTACCCGAACGCAAGCGCGGCACCTCGTCCCGCAAGCGCGCCCGCTTCGGTTTTTCCACCGATGTTTGTGTCGTTTCTTTCGTCATCCGAGAAATCTGAATCATCCTGCGAACCATCAGCGTCACCGCGCGCTCCCGTCTCGCCCGTCTCACCGTCTGCGAACGGCGTGGCTAGCGTGGCGATCACTAACGCAACGCATCGCTTCGCCACCGCGCGCTCGTGTTCGGCGTCCGGGGTTTTACCCGCACACGCGGCTGCGGCTGACGCCAAGCGCTCCACGGTGGCGTCAAACAACGCGGCGTCATCGTTGACGGCTTGCCGCAGCGCCGGCAGCGCAACGGCGGCGGCGGCGACTTTGGGGTGGTCATCCACCACTCTGCGGAGCAACGCTTTCGATAACGATCCGTTGCGAAGTGAGGCACTTGAATTGCCTCTTTTTTTCAACTCACGAAGCGCCTGCTCCCTCAAACCCGCGTTGGGGTGGTCTAAAGCTGCGCCTAACGAACAATGTTCGTTCCCGGGCATAGGCCCCGCCGCGCTACCAACTAAGACGTGTCGCAGAAACCCTGACGTTTCCGCGTCGCCCTTGCCCGCTGCGGCCGCTAAAACAGCGTCCACCGCAGTTGACGTCGGAGTGGGGAACTTAATTTCCACGAGTCGAAGAATTTTTGACGCGGTTATGGATTCAGCGGAATCGTTGTCCAACCCTTTACCATTACCGCTCGTGGCCAACGCCACGAGCGCTTGCACCAGCGCCGTCACCGCGACGTCCGACAGCGGCGCTTCTGTCACCACCCCGATTAAAACCCGCTCGTAGTTAGAATGTGTTGCGGAGCTCTGCGCCAGCGCGACTACTAAAGGCACTGAAAGCGCCTCGGCTCGGTAGCCGCGACACAGATCCGCCAAGTGCCCGGGAAGGTCTGGCAGCTTCACGAGGTGTTTGAACGCCCTTCCGGGTAACGTCTTGACCGCTTGCGTTTGGCACAGCGCCAGGGAGGCTTGCAGGGATTGCGCGTGAAGAGGGGCGCGCGCACCTTTTGCGACACCTTCCAATAAAGCTTCTGTCAGGGGTGGAGCGAGAGGCGCCCTACTCGCCAATTGCGTCGCCACCATCAGCGCCCCGGCGTACTGCTCTGCGGACGCCGCGGGCGCCAACCCGGCTTCCAAGTACGGCAAAAGACGCGGCACGACTTGAGCGGTGACCCGGGGCATCGCGGCTAAGGACTCCGCAAGCAGCACGGCGTAAAACGCAGAAGCAGTGCCGGGAGAACCCTATTTTATTTTTGATGTGGATGAGAGTTGTAAGGGTCAGATAAACATAAACGGGTTAGATTTGTTGGAAGGACAAGTACCGCGTTAGAACAATAAAAACCAATAAAAACCTTTAAATGTGAAAAGGCCACTAGGCGCCGCCGTTCATTGCTGTTTGCGCAGTACGTTGCGAGCGGGGAACGGGACGCCGACAGGCCTTTGATTCGCAATCAGCGTGCTTTTCCACCGCGCGGCTAGTCTTGGTGCGGCGTGGAGTTTTACCGCACGAATGCAGCCGCGCCAGACGGAAGAAAAGGCGGTGGACCGGGGAGAGGAGAAGGAGTATATCGGGGTAGAAGGGATATAAGGAGGCCATGTACAGCTGTGTGTACAGTTGTACAGCCCCCCAAGACTAACTACGCATACACACCTTGTTACTCGCGGCTTGCGCCGCGGCTTCGCAGACGAATGACAGAAACGCGCCGTCGTGCGTGCACCGCGTTACCAATCGATCCCTCGGCGGTGCCGCGCCCTTTTCCTTCACACCTTGCAGCCAGTAGAACGAAGTCCCGTCAATGTTGCACAGCTGCACCAACTTCACGAACTCAGCGGTTGAGTGATACGGTAATGCGCACGTTATGACTTGTTCAACATTAAACACGTGTATTTTCATTCTTCGAATCAAATACTCCAGCGTTTTCGCCGAACTCGCGCTGGAAAAATACCCGCTCAACAGTTTGAAGAACCCGTCCAGCTGTTGGTTTAACTTGTCGTTCCATTCTTTGTCCTGTAACTCTCGGTTCGTCTCAGATGCAGTGCGGCTGAATAAACTCTTCTGGTAACTCTCGAACCTGCCGTCGATGCGACACAGCTCGGTGAAGCCTGTGTTGCATGGGATTTAACGTTTGTTGGTTATTGTGACAAGAGGGACGTGGTTAGTGGATCGATGAGAGGTACGTAGGAGGTGTTCGTGGTCCGTGAACCGTGGTGGTCACACGCGTGCATTTCGATCGCGTCGATCGCGTCGAGGTCCGGAGGAGATAGGTAAAGGTTCACATCGAATTCGATCATAAGACCTCGGCCTGGTGTCGTCTTGCCCCAAAGGGATGTGTCGGCGGATGGTCCAAGAGTGTGGGCGGCGGCGGCGGCGAGCCGACCGCCTACTGCTAGAGGTAAAGAGCCTTACCTTGAACCCCCACGGCGTATATCGTCGCCAGGTCGATATCAGCCGCCTCCCTGAGCTCGTACAACAACGAGGCTTTGCCCTTGAGTTTCTCTTCTCGGGGGGCGGCCGAAGCAACGGCGTTGAGCTGCGCGGCGAGAGACGTCATGGCGGCCGACCTTTGTCAAATCACACGAGTTTCTACTGTGTGCCTCGGCGATGCGCTCCTGTCTCGGCACCTGTCTCCACCCCTACCCTTGTTGCAGAGAACGGTCGATGTCGACACAGTTGACCTCTCCACGCACGGCAGGTGGAACGCGCGCCTCGCGTGTGGATGGCCGGGGCGTGGGGGCAAGCATCGTAACTTTTCACTTACCTGTGCTCCTGAGCTCCTGTCGAGCCTCCGGTTGCCGGTCGGCCGGACATAGAAAATCCTGACTCGGATACATCTGCTTTTCAAGGTGAAGGCGCTTCGCCCCCCGCCACTCTCGCGCGGACGTGGACGTCCCCGACTCGCCACCATGGAGGCGTACAGACGCGCGTTCATCGCCACCGGGAGCTTCGAGCCCGTGAAGCACGTCATGGTAAGTGCCAGACTGTTACCCACGCGCCTGTCACGAATTCACGCCGCATCCAGAATATCGCCTGTAAACCCAAATCACGCGACCAATCCCTAACGTCCCCCTCTTCTCACACCACTCCCCTCCCCACGAAATCCACAGGCTGGCGTGTTCCTGATGGCGTTCGGCATGGAGCACTACATGCACCACAAGTACCACGCGCACGCCGAGGCGGCGGCGCCTGTCGCGGAGCCCCCAGCTGCGAAAGGGGAAAAGACTGTCAAATCAGGTGGAGCGGGTTTGCCCCCCGCCGCCGCCGCTGCGGTGGAACCCCTGCCCACCAACTCGGACGACATGATGGAGGAAATCAAGCAACTTCGAGGGGAACTTGCGTCCATGCGCAACGCGATCCGAGTAGCAGCGGAGGCGGGCGAGGCGAAGAAGAAGTAATGTACAGCTGAGTGTTGGGTTGGAATGATTAGAGATGAGGTTGACGTCGAGAAAACAGAAAACTTCGCATGTAAAAGTGTCAATAGTAAAGTAACTCAGTGTACTTTCATTTTGTCTCGTGACTAATAAACCCTATAAACCCTAAATTAGAGCACCCCTATAAACCCTACTACACTCCCTCTCCCGTCCTTCGTCGCTTCACACACTTCGCAGTATCCACCGTCTTTTTGTCGCCGACGGATTCGGAATCCTCAAGTTTCGCGTTTCGATCTCGCTTTTCGCCGGTCGAACGTCGCTGCTCCACCTCCTCGTCATCCAACGCGTCTCGTTTCCCCCCATCGTGATTATTTTCGTCATCCGAATCGTCATCCGTGCCATCGTCATCGTCGCTCGTCCCTAGCGAGTGCTTATCTTTCTTCTTCCCCCCCGTGCCTGTGTCCATGGGTTTGGAGACCCAAACTGTTTGCCTAGCCGCGGCGGTTTCCGTGGAGCAAAGTGACAAGCGTTTTCCCAATCGCGATAAAATTTTACCCAGGCACGTCGCGGCGGCCGGGCGTTTGCTCGGCGTATCGCTACTGCACTGCACCCCAATTTGCTCGATGAACTGCAAGTCGTCGGAGCTGGTTTTTGATGCTTGAATGAAGTGTCCTTTGTCTTTGGAGTCAGTAGACCCTCCTTTCCTCTCCAAATCTTTCTCCTTTTTCTTCTCCTTGGATTTACGCATTTCTTTTTTGTTACCGTCGTTCCTTTCCTCATCCTCGTCATCCCTCTCCCTCTCCCTCTGTTCCTTGCCTATCTCCCGGATCTGCCCAACTAGCTGCGTGCACATCACTCCGAATCCGTACATGTCACTCGATTGGTCGTACCACTCGCCGTCCCTGACCTCTGGGGCTCGGTACTTCGGCGGGCCTATTCGCGGCGTGAGGTCGCCGCGGATGTCGTCTCGGTCAGAGTTCCTCGCATCGCCCGGCAACGCGCGCGCTAACCCGAAATCGCAAAGCTTCCCTGACGTGTACCCTTTCGTGACCAACACGTTCCTGGCTTTCACATCACGGTGCACGTGGCCCGCGGAGTGCAGTCTGCACAGCGCCCTCGCGACATCCGCAAGCACGCGTAACAAGTCGACTCTTTTCACGACTGATTTACTTCGCAGCGAATAACTCACGTGCTCCATCACCATGTACAAAATCCCCTTCTCTTCGTACGCGCCGTACACGGAGACAATGTTGGGGTGCGGGAACTTTCGCAGGTAGAACATGTCTCGGTGTAAGCCGGCGACGCGGTCGGGGCGCGAGCTGTTGGATTAGGTTTTTAGGGGTATTTAGAGTGGAGGGAGTGAGTGTGCGTGGTGAGTATTTGCATTTAGTGCGTTTCCAGAAATTTTGAACATGTGAAAAAGAGCAACCCCCAGAAAAAGAGACAATGGATGACGAAGGGACGGTACGGTGACTCTAGACCATCGTTACTTACTTTCCAATCTCCTTCACCGCGACCGTGGTGCCCAACAGGCTGGCTTTGTACACGTTCCCGAAGCTCCCGGACCCGATTTTCACCCACTCGCGCTTGGAGCTCAAATCCGCGGGGTCAAAGTCAGGACCGTCCATCGGGGATGGCCTTTTCTGAACGTAAGGTTTTCGCGCGCTACAGGTTTTAAGATGATGGAAGTTCACCACGACCGGACGTTAGTGCGATGTGGATTCCGCCGACGACGTCTCGTGCGCTGTGCGGCGTGAACGAGGTGAAAGACCACGCCGAGGTAGGGCCGGCCGGCGGTTCCACCGCGCCCAGCACTCTGAGGCGTCTTAGCCGTGGTCGCTTTTTCTGACCACTTCTGTTCGGGAAAAGATTTCAGATCTCGAAGAAGGTTCCAAAAAGCCACTTTATCCAAGCGCGGTCGCGATGGCCGCCGCCTCCGCGAAGGTCTCGGGACCTTTAGGTTTCGCGCCGGCAGACGTGCGTGCTCGCGGCAACACGGCGCGTATCCCCCCCGTCGTGCCACGCCGCGCACGAACCACCCCACGCGCGGTATCAGGTGACCTCACAACCTCGTCCCCACCCACTGAAATTAACGAAATCCCACGTGGCGACACCGCCGGTGCGATGTTCGTGATGCGGGACGTGAGGTTAACCGTGGGTGACAGGGATTTACTGGTATCCAGCAACCTAAGAGTCGAACCTGGTGAGGTTGTTGGATTAGTCGGCGCGAACGGGTGCGGAAAAAGCACGTTACTGCGAACGGTGTGTGGCACCAGAGACGTGGATGCTGGCACGTTGCTAATAGCGCAAAACGCGGACGTCGGGTATTTAGAGCAAACCGCGGTCAGCGGGAGCCGTTTAACCGTAGCGGAAGAGGCGAAGAGCAGGATGACTCACGTGCGCGATGCTGAACAGGCGCTGAAAGATGCGGAACAAGCAATCGAAAGCAGTGCGAAAGGCGCGGAGGAAATATTTATGCAGGCGCAAGCGAGGTTTGAGAGTGTTGGGGGTAACTCCGTAGAGCGGCGCGTCTCCGATGTGTTGACCGGCTTGGGTTTCGCCCGAGAAGCATGGGATCGGCCGTGTGCGGCGCTGAGTGGAGGGTGGCAAATGCGAGTCGCTTTGGCGAGGTTGTTGTTATCGCCGGCGGGGGACACAGCAACTGCGGGAATCACCGGCGGATTTTTACTCCTGGACGAACCCACTAATCATTTAGACGCCAGCGCCAAGGAGTTCCTGCGAGGCTGGTTAAAGTCCTACAAAGGCACCGCGTTGGTGGTGAGTCACGATGAGCAGCTGTTGGAGCGAGGAGTTGACAGGTTAGTGGAAGTCAGACAGCAAAAGCTGTTTACGTACAGCGGAAATTATCAAAGGTTTTTATCTGAACGAGCGGAGCGAAGGAAAGCCGCTGTTTCAGCTTTAGAGAAGGAGTCTAAGAAAGCAGCCAAACTCGAGCAGTTCGTGGCGAGAAATTCAGCACGTGCTAGTACTGCAGCCAGTGCAAAATCCCGAGCTAAGCAACTCGTCGGCGTGAAGGAAAACCTAGAGCAACTCGCGGAAGACGCCTCTGGGGGCGACGAGGACGACGCCGGGCCGGGTGACGCGAAGCGCGTTGTGTTAAAACTACCACCCGCCCCGGCGTGCGCGCAAGAGTGTTTGGTGTTGGAAAACGCCACTGTGGGTTACAGTGTGGATTCAAAGCCATTATTCACAGACGCTAAAATCACCGCAAACCTGGGTGACCGAATGTTAGTAGTGGGGCCTAATGGGGCTGGGAAGTCAACGTTATTAAGAACGTTAAATGGCCAAATTCGATGTCAAAAAGGCGGGCTGAAGCACGGTGAAGGCGTGAGGGTGGGGTACTTTTCACAGGACTTGGCGCAAGAACTTCCTGGGGAAGAGGCACCGTTGAGTCACGTGTTGAGAGTGGCAAGGGTGGCAAACCCTACTGTGACTATGCAGACCGCGAGGTCGGTGTTGGGGGCATTGGGTCTGACCGGTAACACCGTCGTGGACAGAACTATTAACGACCTATCGGGTGGCGAAAAAGCGCGAGTAGCACTCGCGGCGTTCGTGTTGAGACCCGTCAACGTTTTACTTCTTGACGAAGCTAGTAACCATTTAGATGTAGCGGCTTTAGATGCGTTAACGGAAGCGTTAAGAGGCTGGAACGGCGCCGTTATCGCGGTGACGCACAACAAAGCGTTCGCGGAGGCACTTGAGCCGACGACTGTCGTAAGAGTTGAAGCAGGGAAAGTTTCCAGTAGAATGACAAGCGGAACTCTTTCCAAAAAGGACTTCTCTCCAAACGCGGAGCAAACTGGGGGAGTCGCGGGGGCGGAGAGTAAGGCGAGTGCCACAGCTGTGCAGTCACCTGGAGACTTGGCAGCTGGAGCCAAATCCGAGGCTGAGAAAAAAGAAAAAAAGCAGCAACGCGATAAGCTGTTAAAGGAAGCGCGCAACGCCCCCGGGGTCATCGTGAAGATCGAAAAGGCGCTCGCCGTGATTGACGATGACGTCGCCGCGATCGACCAGAAGATGCTCGCGTGCGGCTCCGACGTCGCCACTGCACAAGAAGTCCAGAAAGAGCGCGACTTAAAAACGAATAAGGCGGAGCTGTACTACGCGGAGTGGGAGCGGCTAGAAGAAGTCATGGCGCAGGCGGAGGAGATATTGGAGGGAGAAGGGTAGAAGCAATGAAGTAACTGTCGCGGTCGCGGGCAATATTATTTCTTACACAAGTTGCTTGAATGTTGTACCTCCTCTCTACCTCCTCTTAATTATCAGTTATCATACTCAGTAACCATCTTACATCTGCGGCCTGGTTTGCACGATGTAGATCTCTCCGTTTTTCACCACCCCCTCGATGTCCTGCGCCACGCCATCCAGCGCGGCTTCGATGGCGACGCCGGCTTCCGCGATGGCGCACAGAATTTGGTCCCTGAATTCCTCATCCCGCACCAGCGGGTCGTTCGCGTAATCCGCAAAGGATTCATCCTCCTTGTCCATTGGTACGCTTTCGTACAGACCGGCGCCGGCGTACCCTTCAAGGTCCTCTCCGTTACTGTCGGACCTGAAAATTAACGTGTCCCTTGGAATACGAAGCGCCACCGATTTGGACGGGAAGCCGAGGACGTTGGGGACGGCATCCGGGGCGAGGTACGCCGTGCCATTCTTGGCTTCTTCAGGTGACGCTTTCTTCATCGCGAACGAAAGCGCCCGTCCAGGGTAGTTGCCCACCAGCACCTCCCCCAACCCGGCGACAATCTCAGCGTACAGCTCAGTTTCGTCGTTAGTTGACGGATTCGCGGTGTGAATCACGAACGCGTAATCGGCGTCCACGACTGGTTGAACAAGGACGGACATCCGCAAGTCTTTGTGGTCGATGCCGACGTTTCGCAATGAAACGAACGCTCTGTCGTTCCATTTACTCGCCCACACCGCGGTGAGCGCCCTCCACGCCGCTTCCCACCGCTCCGGCGAATCCGGAGGCTCGATCCCGCTCGTAAGCATTTCCTGCTGGATAGCGTCCATGCACCCGGGGGGTGGCATCAGCTCCAGCACAGTGGACCGGCAGTCCGCTAACGTCGACTCTAGCGCTTGTTCCGAACTATCGTCCACTGCCAGCTCAAACGCCGTTAGCCGCATCTTTACATCGACGTTGATCGCGTCGTCGAGGACGTGCTCCATGGTGCCGAAGGGAATCACCATTGATTTCGGGAGCTTGATCCACGATGGGATCTTGCCTCCGCCTAGGGACTCGTTCAACGCTTTGGTGTTCCGCGCCTTGGCCCCAACCACGCCCTTGTCGAACTTCGCCAGAGGCACGGTGTATGAGCCGCAGAAGGGAACCTTTTCAAGGATGAGCTTCTTCTTGGGGGGGGCTGATGCTGTTTTCTCATCAGCATCTGCCATGACAGCACTAGCATCCACTTGCCTCCACGTCACGTCGTCTGCGTTGCAGTCCACGGCGGCGGCCTGGCCGTCCATCGCCGCTAGTTGTGCCAACAACTCGGGCTCGTAGCACGTGGCAAACAGGGAGCCGCCGTTACGCGCGCGAACCGCGGTGTGCGAAAGCACATCCACCGAGCACGTCGTCAACACGGCGACGGCGCCCATGGGGAACTCTTCGTCGCCGCCAACTTTGTCCGCCACCACGATCGTCGGGCGGGTGAAAGTGTCGTTCATCACCGTGTGCAGATCGTCGACGTGTAACACGAAACCAGTCGCGGACTTCGGCGAGATGATCTGCCAGCTGCCCATGTCCGCCTCCGCTCTGAGCAGCGGATCGAGGCGCGTCAACACCAGCGACAACGCGAACGCCGGCCCTCCGCGAATAACCTCTTCAGAAAACAAATCCACGCTCCACTGTTCAATCTCACACGCCTCGCCGATGTACTTCGCCGCGGGCTGCATCTCCTCTGAGACGATGTCGGCATGGCGGGCGATGGCGAGACGGGCGCGGTCCATCGCAGCCTTGGCGCGAAGAGCCCACTGGTTGTCCCCGTTTTGTCTAGACTGAATGGCCAAGCGCCAATCAAGCAATGACAATACGACGTCTTCGTTCGACGCCGGAAGCGAAAGCGCCAGATTCTCAAGCACCAACCCAGCGAGCTTCATTTGGTCATCCAAGCCGTAGTTCGCCTCGCCCGCGCGTTCCACGGCTCGGCGGGCGACGTCGTCGATCGCGAGGTCGAGGTACAGTAAGTGCCGTGTCCACTCGTCGTCCGAAGCATCCTTCAACCCGGCGTCTCTTAATTGGTGCCTCGCTTCGACGCACGCGTTTAAGAGTTGGCCCGCGTCACCGCCTCCCGACTGCGCTACCCTGACATAGTTGAGGGCGGGGCTCACACCTCCTAACCCAGACGCGCACGCCCGGATACACTCCACCAAGTCCGCCCCGGAGTGTACCGATTTCAGAATCGCCAAGTACTTGTTGAAGTCTTTAATCAACGGCACTTTCAGGTGCGAGCCGTGGTTGATGGGTTCGGTGACGACCGGGCGTTCGTACGACTCCAAGCGTTCGCGATTGATGCCCCCTTCCGCCAACACTCGCCAGTACTCGTCAATCGCGCAGTCCGCCTTGAGGTACGCGATGTACGCTTCGCAGATAATGATATCGTCAGGCGTGGTGTTGTTGTGCAGCTTCTGGTGCCACTGCTCCATCCAGTACTTTTTGTTCTCCCCAATGCCGTTGCGGTGCATGATGTTAAGGATTTCATCCCTGATCGCTTGGCCGTCTCCGCCGGAACCGCCCTTGCCAACGGTGCCTAACATCAGACGGGCAGTGTCTCGGAGGTACGGTGAGTCGCAGAACATCTTGGTGATGACTCTGGTCAGCTTGCTCTGTGCGGCACTCAACTCCCTGGGCTTGACGTTGTAGTTGCGCTGCCATGTGAGTTTCTTCGAGGCGGAGTACCGCAGCCAGACGTAGGCCTTACTCGCCGCCTGATAAGCAGCCAACCGGTTGGGCTGGTTCTCGGGAGAGCAGTGCTCGCCCAACAGGTTGGACGCCAAGTTGAACCTGTGCATCAGGGTCCACCAGCCCCCTCCAGCCTCCGCGCGTACGATAGCGTCCAGCAGCGCATCGCTAGTGCCTTCGGGAGTCGCGACGTTGTAGTTGGCGCGGAAGTTTGAGCTTCCGTTTGTGGAATCCTTGTACCACCGGTCGCCGCTCTCGTCTCTCAATACGAACTGCACGCCAGTGAGCTCATCAGCGCCGGCGCCTGGAATATCAACCGTCAACGTCTGAAGCGTCGCGCACTCGCCGTCGGAGCCCAAGCATGCTTCGCCCGTTAAAAAGGGGCTCTCCACTGAGATTTCCGAGACAGGCAAAGTCGCTTCAGGCCAGACGTTCTTTTCCGGCAAAATCCACTGATTGGGTTCGTCCCTCGAAACGCCCCAGTGCAGAACCAACGGATCCGTCGCGTCGGTGGTGAACACGATTCTCCTTTGAGCTACAGACCCGGGGTTACTGGTCTCGTACATCTGCACTAAAAGCTCGCCGTCGCCTTCCAGGGGGTACACTCTGCGGCGGATCAGCTCGACGGAGCCGCCCGCGGACGCAACCGGCGCCAACGGGTCGTTTTCGAGCTCCGCCCATCGCGACACGAAGGAAAGCTCCTTCTTCTTGACCACGGCGGGGGCGCCGGCGTCGAGCGAACACTCCGGGCCGGGCATCAGGGACCGCACATCCCTCTCGTGCACTTCCAAGTACTGCCCCACCTCTTCAGGGGGCGGCTCGATCCACTCCTCCGGTTCGTCTTCTTTGGAAGACTCCTTTGAGGTTTTGGGAGGGAGCTCGATGACGTTGTTGGCAAGATTTGACTTGGCTTGTTTCAACGCCGCGGACACGTCCCACCCTTTGTACGGGTTCTTGTCGTCGCCGTCCACAGTGTCCTGGTTGTACCGGCTCCGAATAGTGTTCAGAGAAGTTCCCTCCAGGATCTCAATCTGGAGGTCGAGCCTGGCCATGGCGTTCTCGATCTGCTGCCAGTCAGGTGGCGTGTCGTCGGGCATGCCCGCGTCTTCCCAGCGGACGTACGCGCGGATGTCGACCAAATCCTTCGGCACCTCGACGTCGACGACGTTGGCGAGAACCTTCTTGTCACTCGTTGAAGACTTCTTCTGTTCCTTTTTAGGTTCGCTTACAACTGCTTCAGCAGACGTACTCTGCTTAATTTCAATCGCGGGCTTGAACGGTTCTTTGGGCTCGGCTTTCTTCTCAGCGGGGGGGGACCACGTCTCGGCGGCGGCGGCGGCGACGCGCGCGGCGACTTCCTCTTCGGCTTTGCGTTGTTCCGCCTCGGCGCGTAAGCGTTGTTCCTCCGCGTCCTGCTCCACAGCCGAGTTGTCTTCATTCCCGTAGATCTGCACGACGTTATTCTTCACTGTGGCGGGGTCAATCACCATGGGTTCGTCATCGCCAGGCACGATGGGCTGGTTGTACCGGCGCCTGATGTCGTTCAGCGTGATGCCTTGAAGAACCTCCATCTGCAGATCAAGACGCGCGGTCGCGTACTCGGTGGCTTGCCACTCGGGGGTGGTGTCTTCGGGCATGCCCGCGAGCTCCCACCTGACGTAGGCTCTGATGCCGACCAAGTCTTCGGGGATGACGACTTTACTGACGTCCACGTCGGGGTTCAGGTCGCCTGGGAGAGGAAGGGGTGGGGTCAGCACGGGTCAGCCGTTGGGCCGCGGTTAAAATATCGCAAGATGGGCGATCCGAACGGGTGTCCCGAGTTGGGCCGGCGGGCGGTAGGGGACACTTACTTCCAGTGGAGGTGGCTCTTGTTCTGACCAGGGCTCTGCGGGGACCTAAGGGGATGTCCACGGACCGGCGGCGGGCATCGTGCGCGACAGAGATGCGCGCGGGGATGGCGGCAGCGCCCAGCCCGACGGCCGCCGCTCCCGCCATCTTGAAAAGCTTGAACCGTCGTTTAAGCGGCGCTCGCGAAGGCGGTGGTGTGGTTGGTTGGCACTTCGGTAAACCCAGGTATATACTTGTTTTCCGCGGTGTGTGCGCAGTCAGGTGCTCGTTGAGCTGTGCAAACGCAACGCGCGGAGAGCTCTCGTGCGGGTCGCAGTGGTTCGACTCGCCTGCGTTGCTCGGACTCCTCGAAAAAGGGCACGGTGGCAAGATTTTTTTCGATTCGAAATACGGACTAAAACTGTCCAGTTCCGGTTTTGCGGAAAACTTTATATGCACGTGCAGTCTTAAAGAAAGTGCAAATTGCCAGACCCCCCCCGGGTCCCTGTCAGCAAGCGTCCCCAGATCGTATCGCACCACTTTTGAAAGCAAAAAGCAGCGCTCGAAAGCGCGGCGAAATTGAAATTCGCCAAGTGTGTGTTTTGGCAACAGACCGACGAGTTCAGGAAAAGAGAGTGTGCCCTTTCCATCGAGATCAGAGCAGTGGTGCGTGCACGAGGGAGGACCGGTGTGCAGTCCTGGTCGTGGCGGTGTTTGGGACCCGGAGCGCGGCGTAAGAGTGAGCCGTTGTGCGAGCATCGAGAGGGACGGAAGACCAGGAGCAGACACGATGGGCGACTCTGACGATGACGCCCCCGAAGCTGAGCAGTTTGCGTGGGAGAATGGCGCGTTCCTGATACAGTTGGTGTGCTTGGCTAGTGCACTAGTGATGGGCCTCGTGATGAAGCACCACAAGATTCACTGGCTCCCGGAGGCGGGTGCTACGTTATTGTTAGGCATAACTGTGGGTCTGTTAATGTGGGCATCAAACGCGACGACGCAAATCACAAAGTACGTCGATTTCAATGAAGAAATTTTCTTCTTTCTTCTCTTGCCGCCGATAATCTTCGAGAGCGGGTTCTCGTTGGAGACGAGCTCGTTCTTTCGCAATTTCGACGGGATCTGTGCCTTGGCGTTCGTGGGGACTGCTATTTCCACAGTGTGCGTCGGGGTGTTCGTGTGGCTATGCGGAGTGATTGGGTTGATAACCTCGCTATCCATTACGCATTGTTTGATTTTCGGAGCGTTAGTCAGTGCCACCGACCCCGTGACGGTATTAGCGGTGTTCCAAGAGCTCGGCGTGAACCCCGATTTGTTCGCGCTTGTGTTCGGCGAGAGCGTGCTGAACGACGCGGTGGCTATTGTTTTATACCGCACACTATTGGACTTTTTAAAAAAGGGAGCTTCCGTAGCGTCTCTGTTCGGCGCGATTGGGTTTTTCCTGTTTGTATTTTTGGGAAGCACGTTAGTGGGGGGCTTTTTCGCAATCATATGCGCGTCGTTCTTCCGAGCGATGAAAGGACCTTTGTTGGAGAGGAATGCGCACGTCGAGGCATCGTTAGTGATGGTCGCGCCGTACTGTGCGTACGCAGCAGCTGAGTTTCTCGATTTATCAGGAATCGTGGCTATTCTTTTTTGCGGCGCCGCTATGGCGCATTACGTCAAGCCGAATTTAACCGCCGCGACGCGCCGCGATTCGCAAGTCATTTTCAAAACGCTGGCCACATTAGCAGAAACCTTCGTGTTCCTGTACATGGGCGTGGGTTTGTTTCTTGAGAATACGAGTTGGGGTGTCGCGGTGCCGTTCGCGTTCTTTGCGCTGATAGGGTGCCTAATGGGACGGGCTGCAAATATTTATCCCGTGACTTCTGCGGTGAATAAGTATACGCGCAGGCGACACCAAAAGATACCCCCAAATCATCAAAATGCTTTGTTCGTGTCCGGGTTGCGAGGCGCGGTGGCGTTCGCGTTGGCTTCTGCGTCCGTGAACGACCTCGGGGACGACGTGGGTAATATTCTAAGAACTTCGACGTTAATGATTGTGATCTTCACCGTGTTGATAATAGGCGGCGCCACGCACACGCTTGTTGACTTTTTGAAATTAAGGGAAGCGTCGCAGTGGTTTACGATTGGCGACGAGGAGACGGACGGGAGGGTGGTGGTAGACGGGGACGTTGGAGAGGGTGGTAGTGGTAGTGGCGGTAAATGTTCACCAGGAACTAGTCGTGCATATGTCGATCCTAATGGTGCTACCGCGGCCGCTCCCGAGTTCCGCGTCGAGAACTTCGAGAGCGGCATACAAAGACTGGGCGCGCAT
>MDSY01024217.1_pt1 | contig 20953 bp, 19 predicted proteins | sample 811131 | NCBI WGS metagenome assembly MDSY01 (sample SAMN05326643, study PRJNA326480) | marine metagenome | isolation source: seawater | place: Atlantic Ocean: South West | collected 2010 | reverse complement strand
TGTAGTTGTTCCTTTTGGTCTAGAGAAGACCGTTAGTTATGGAGGTGGAACTAAAAATGGACCTAAGGAAATCATTAAAGCATCTCACCAGGTAGAGCTTTATGATGAGGAATTAAACTGCGAGCCGTATAAAAAAATAGGTATTAAAACTTTAAAACCATTTAAAATTGATAAAAATATTAAAACAGCACTTAATAATATATCTAAAATAAATCAAGAAATTTTAGACAAAAAGCTTTTTCCGATGACCTTTGGGGGAGAACACTCCATTACCCCTGGATGTATCGCTCCTTTTGTAAAAAAATATAAAAAAATTTGCTTATTACATTTTGATGCACATGCAGATTTGAGAGAAAGTTATAATGGGGAAAAACTTTCACATGCTTCAGCAATAAAAAGGTGTTTAGATAATAAAAATGTTTCTGTTATTTCCTTTGGTATTAGGAATATTTCTAAAAGTGAAATATCTTTTTTAAAGAAAAATAAAACAAGAATTAATATTTTTTGGGCTAAAGATAAATTAAAATGGGACTTAAAAAAATTTAAAAGAATGATAAAAAACAAAACTATTTATATAACATTTGATGTTGATGGATTAGACTCAAGCATTATGCCAGCAACAGGTACTCCTGAACCAGGGGGGTTATTATGGGATGAGACTTTAAATATTATTAAAATCGCTGCTAAAAATTCAAACATTGTAGGTGCTGATATTAATGAATTGTCTCCAATTAAGGGTTTTAACTCTTATAACTTCTTAGTTGCGAAGCTAGCTTATAAGATTTTATCTTATACGTTCGAATTTAAAGATTAGAAATTAAATTTGCTGTTGCCCAAGAAATTGAAACTGATGCTCCACCAAATTTACTGCTGTTACAAAATTCCAACCTTGCCCCTTGTCTTTCTAATAAAGTTTTACCTAAAAAAGTTCCTAAACCTAATCCTGACTTCTTATTAACTGCTTTTGACTTTGATTTTATATAAGGCTCCCCTAATACATTAATTATATCTTCAGGAAAACCTGGGCCATCATCATTTATTTGAACACTAATAATTTTGTTATTACTTTGAATTACTACTTCAATTTTTTTATTTGAAAACTTTACTGCATTGCCTATAAAATTTCTCAATCCAAAAATAATTTCTGGAGATCTTTTAATTTTAATTTTATTTTTATCATCGTTAGTTTTTAGCTTTATTTCTTTATCAGAACCCTCCATAAATGATCTTAAAATTTCAACTAACAAATCTTCTAATTTTACCTCGTTCATAAAATTATCTTCAATTATCTGCTTTTGAGATATTTGTTTGAGTATATCTCCACATCTTTTTGTCTGACTTATTAACAGGTCTAAGTCTTTTGAGTGTTTAGATTCTCTTCCAATTTCTTTTCTCAATTCTTTTGCCACCACTGTGATTGTTGCTAAAGGTGTTCCTAATGAATGAGCTGCTGCAGCTGCTTGCCCACCTAATGATTCTAGTTCGTACTCTTTACCAATAACTTGTTGTAACTTATTCAATGCTTCAGACCTTTTTTTAGTTTCACCTGAAAATCTTATTCCAAAATAACTCAAAAAAATTAATCCTACTATTATTGAAATTAACATTCCATACAGGTAAAAAATTGGAAAGTTTAAACTATATTCAATTACCCCAGGTAAAGGTAAATAAAATTTTGTTAAAATTGAGAGTGAAAGAATAGTTATTACCCCAAGTATTATAGTAGTTCCCATACTTAAAAAGGTTGATGAAACAATTGCGGGCACAATAAGTAGCAATGAAAATGGATTAGCTATTCCTCCTGTCAAATATAATAATACACTTAGTTGGCAAATATCATAAATAAGAAACAAGGCAGAGTATGTATCTTTTAATTGATTTATCTTAATTCTAAATTGAAGAAATAAATTTGTAATTAACCCCACTATAATTATCAAATGACATTGCACTATCAAAAATTCTAATTCAAGATAGTAGTGAACTAAGTTAATTGCGAATAATTGACCTGCAATAGCTATCCATCTAAGAATAACTAGTGTTCTTTTATCTAAATGAAGATTTTCTTCTAATCTAAATAGAGTAGAAAAATTCATGCTCAAGTTTATATATCTAAGTTAGCAACATTTAAAGCATTGCTTGTAATAAACTCTTTTCTTGGTGCCACGTCGTCGCCCATAAGTATTTCAATTAATTTCTGATCATCTTTGGATTTTTCTTTTGTTCCCTTAGAGTATTGAACCCTCAACATCGTTCTATTTTCTGGATTTAGTGTAGTTTCCCAAAGCTCCTCCGGATTCATTTCACCTAGACCCTTAAATCTTTGAATTGAAAGTTTACTTCTTTGTTCTAGTAAAAGTTTTTGAAATTCTGCTGAGTTTTTTTTAGTTTTTTTATCTTGTTTTCCAACAAGGCTAATTATGTGCTCTTCTAAACCTTTTTCATCTTTTATATAAATACTTTTGTTTGCTTTTGTTACTTTGAACAACGGAGGTTGGGCTAAATATAAATGACCATTTTCTATTAGTTGGTTGAAGGGATGATTGTTAAAAAAAGTCAATAGAAGTGTTCTTATATGAGAACCGTCAACATCCGCATCTGTCATAATGATAATTTTATCATATCTCAAATTGTCTATTTTAAAATCTTTAGAGCCTGTACCAAGCGCGTTAATTAGCGTAACTATTTCATTTGAAGACATCATTTTAGCTAATGCTTTATTATTATTATCTTCATTACTCGAGCCATTTTGCTTTTTGTTTGGCTTAACAAATGTATTTAAAATTTTTCCTCTTAAAGGAAGAACTGCCTGATATTCTCTTACTCTACCTTGCTTTGCTGAACCGCCAGCTGAATCTCCCTCAACGATATAAAGTTCTGTTCCTTCTTTTTTTTGTATCTGACAGTCCGCTAATTTTCCAGGTAAGCCAGATAATTCAAATGTACCTTTTCTACGAACACTATCTCTTGCTTTTCTTGCAACGTCTCTAGCTGTAGCTGCTTGAGTAATTTTTTCCAAAACACTTCTTGTGATAGATGGATTTTGATCAAACCAAGTAGATACTTTTTCATTTATTATACTTTCAACTATTAGTCTTATTTCTGATGAAACTAATTTATCTTTTGTTTGTGAAGAAAACTTAGGATCTGGCATTTTTATAGAGAGAACTGCTGTAAGACCTTCTTTAATATCTTCTCCGGATAAAGTCACTTTATTTTTTTTTCCATTAGTTTTTTCTGACGCATATTTATTTATGATTCTAGTAAGTGCACTTCTAAAACCTAAAAGGTGCGTACCACCATCTTTTTGAGGTATATTATTTGTAAAGGGTAGAACTTCCTCAGAATAACTAGCGTTCCATTCAAAAGAGCATTCCACCGTTACGTTATTTTTTTCTGCAGTCACATAGATGGGCTTTTTAAAAACTTCTTTTTCATTTTTATTTACAAGTTGTGGTTTTTTTTGATTAATAAATTTTACAAATTCTATTATTCCTCCTTCGTATTTATTTAAAAATTCTTTTTGCTTTGAGGTTGTTTTATCAATTAAATTAATAGAGATGCCTTTGTTTAAAAAAGCAAGTTCTCTCATTCTTTTTTGTAATACTGTAGAGCTAAACTTAATGGCAGAAAATATTTCTTTTGATGGTAAAAAAGTAATTTTTGTTCCAGTTTTTTTTGTTGAGCCAATTGACTTTAAAGGTTTTATTGAATTTCCATTTTTAAATATTATTTCATATTCTTTTCCATCTCTATAAATATTTAATTCTAATTTTTCAGATAAGGCATTTACTACTGAAACACCAACTCCATGTAGGCCACCTGAAACTTTATACGAGTCATGATCAAATTTTCCTCCTGCGTGCAATTGAGTCATTATAACTTCTGCAGCTGACATTTTTTCACCCTTGTGCATATCTATGGGTATGCCTCTACCATCATCTTCAACAGTGATTGTATTGTCTTTGTTCATTAAAATTGAAATATTTTTGCAGTGGCCAGCTAATGCTTCGTCGATAGCATTATCAACTACTTCGAAAACCATATGATGAAGACCTGATCCATCATCAGTGTCACCGATATACATACCTGGTCTTTTTCTTACAGCATCAAGACCTTTTAAGACTTTGATAGAATCTGCTCCGTAAGCTTGATTGCTTTTTGTTTCTTGTTTTTTAGACATTAAATTTTTATAAGATAATAACTTATATCATCTTTTCTCTTTTAAATAAAATAAGTTTTATTCTTATGCTTTAATTTTTGTTGTATAGCAACACTTATAGACTAAAATGATTAATAAATAATTGTGACAACATTTATCTATATTTTCATAGGCATTATAACGTAATAACTATTCTTGTCTGAATTATCTTGTATCAAAACCGGTGATATGGAGTCTTTTAAAATCATAGTTATGTTTTTGTCTTCAATTTCAGAAGCAATATCAATCAGATATTTAGAATTAAAACTTATAGTGATTTCATCAGAGTTATAATTTGCTTTTATTAGTTCGTTTCCATCCCCTGCGCTTGCGCTGTTAACAGAAAGTTTAATATTGTCTTTGTTAATAATTAGTTTAACCCCCTCTTTTCTGTCTGCTGAAACTGTCGTTACTCTTTCTACTGAATCTATAAATTCTTTACACGGAACATTTAACAATTTTTTATTTTCTGAAGGTACAACTTTTTTATAATCAGGAAATTTTCCGTCAATTACTTTTGAGATTAATCTAGTTTTGCCAATTTTAAATTGAATTTTTGTTTCGCTAGTTTGAATTAATACATCTTTATCACTTTCTTGCAGCAAAGTACAAAGTTGGAAAACTGTCTTCTTTGGTAAAATTAAAGAACTGAAGTTTATTCCTTTTTCTACCTCAATACTACTTGACGACAATCTATGGCTATCAGTTGCAACCCCAGTAATATATGTTCTATTTTGAGACTCTGTTAAATGAAGGAATACTCCATTTAAATAATGTCTAGTGTCATCGTTTGAAATTGAAACTTTTGACTTATTTAAAAGAGAAAGTAATTTAGTTTTAACTATTCCAATTTCATTTGTTTCAAAACTTTCATTAAAATTTGGAAAATTATCAATCGGTAAGCAAAGTAGATTAAAATCTGAGTTATCAGTTTTTAAACTTAATTTATTTTCACTTTTTAAATCAAAATGAATTTCTGCATTAGCTGAGATTTTTCTTAATATATCATATAATATTGATGCAGATGTTGTAGTGCTTCCTTCTTTAATAATTTTGACATCTGATATTTCGTCATGGAATACAAGATCTAAATCAGTTGCCACTACTACAAGTTTTCCATCTTTTACCTCCAGTAAAACATTTGAAAGTATTGGAAGTGTATTTTTTTTTTCAACTACTCCCTGTACTAAGTTTAATGATTTTAAAAGAAAATCCCTTTTAATAGAAAATTGCATTTTATTGTTCTTCTAATAATAGGCTTTTTATTTGTCCTATATTTTTTTTCATTTCTTCATCTTGCTCAGATAATTTAGTGATAGTTTTTACTGCATGAATTACTGTTGTATGATCTCTATTAGCAAATCTTCTACCGATTTCTGGAAGAGACCTTGTGGTAAGTTTTTTTGCTAAGTACATTGCAATTTGTCTAGGTCTAGCTAATGGTCTTGATCTTCTTTGTGACAACATTTCACTTAAAGGTATGTTAAAAAAATTTGAAACTGTATTCTGAATTTTATCAACCGTTATAATTTTAGCTTGATTAAAGACGTCTTTTAAAATTTTTTTACAATCAACTATTGAAAGTGTTTTTTGATGAATTCTGCTAAATGCCACAATTCTATTCAACACTCCAATTAACTCTCTAATATTAGTCTTGCTTTCAGTTGCGATAAAATTGATCACTTCTTCGCTTATATTACAGCTTTCTTTAAATTGTTCTTGAATATCATTAAGTTTTCTTTTTATTATTTTGACTTTTAATTCCATGTCAGGTGACTCAATATCTACTGTTAGCCCTCCAGCCATTCTAGATTTAATTCTATCTTGAACTCTGTCAAGTTTCATGGGAGCTCTATCTGCTGATATAATTATTTGCGAACCTTTTTCTATAAGACTATTAAATGTATGAAAGAACTCTTCCTGCAAACTTTCTTTTCCCCTAATAAATTGAATATCATCGATAATAAATACGGACGACTTTCTAAAAAAGTCCTTAAAATTTACCATATCATTTTTTTTTATCGACTTTATAAAATGATACATGAACCGTTCTGCTGAAATAAACATTACATTATGCTCTGTCTGTAATTTAATTCCTATTGCATTTAACAAATGAGTTTTACCAAGTCCAACACCCCCATAAATATATAATGGATTGTATCTAGCTACCTGTTCACAAATCTTTTTCGATGACGATAGTGCAATCTCATTACTACTGCTCTCGACAAAATTTTCAAAATTCATATTGGGATTCAATCTATTATAATTTAGAATCGAATCTTTTATTTCAGTTATTTTATTTAGATATGTATTTTTTAAACCTTCATTGTTTGATAAAGATTTACTATCCTCCATTATTTTAAATTCGATTCTGTTAAGAGTTAGCTTGAAGCTTTTTATTTGTTCTAAAATTTTGTCTAAATATCTTGATACTATCCAGTCTCTAATGAACCTAGTCGGAACTCCTAAAACGATATGATCATTATATTCTTTTAATAAAGTTATATTTTTTAACCAGCTTGTATAGACCTCAGAACCAAAAGTTTTTTTAAATGCACTTTGTACATTTTCCCATTGAATTATTTTTTCTTCTTCAGAGATAAATGAATTGGTTGTGTTTAATGATTTTTTTTCCATAAGATATAAAATTAAAATCTTTTTTATTTTTAATAAAATATTTAAGCAAGTTATTTTTTCAATTTTTTAAAAATAATTGGTCTTAGGTTGTATCCTTAACGTGTGGATAGAAAAAAAATAAAAAGAAAAAAAGTTATCTTTGTCTGCAACTATAGAACTTGATTCTCTATATTTAGAATGCTCATACTAAATATAGATCAATTTTAAATTGTCTTTTATTAAACAACTTGAAATAGATCAATTTTGCATTGTCTTTCACTGAAACAACTTGAAATTGCTTGTGTAATATTAATGGCTTTAAATTATTTTGATATTTTTTTTGATATTTTAGAAATTTTTCTAGAGGCAGTTTTTTTATTTATAACGCCGGATTTAGCAACCTGTGTGAGAATAGATTGAAACTTAGAAAAAGAGGCCATAATTTTTGCCTTGTCTCCAGTTTTTATTAGTTCTTCCATTGCCTTTAAAGCAGATCTATATTTACTTTTTCGTAAACGGTTTACTGCTGTTTGTTTTTTAACTCTTCTTACTCTTCTAATGGCAGATTTTGAATTTGGCATAATTTCATCAGTATATATATCTCTAAAATATTAGGGTCAACTTGTTATTTTTGACAAATATTACAAAAAAAGGTCGCGCGATTTGATATATTTATCTTTGTTATCTTGGAATAACACCTGCTACTCAAACATTCTTTCCCATCTCTCCCGTATACATTGAAGAGTTGTTGAAAATTACCTGTTTTTCCATTTCCATCATAAAAATCCTTTATAGAAGACCCACCTTCTTTAATGGATTTTTTTAAAATTTTTTTTGTAAAAAATAGTATTTTTTTAATTTTGATTGGACTTAATTTCTTTGCTTTTGTGTTTGGATTTAGTTTGCTGAAAAATAAAATTTCATTTACATAAATATTACCTAAACCAGCGACAAATTTTTGGTCCATAAGTATATCTTTTATTTTTTTATTTTTTTTATTTATGAAGCTTTTAAAGTATTTATAATCAAACTTCTTACTAAGAGGCTCTGGCCCAAGTAATTTAATATGTCTGTTTTTTTTTAGATTTGCCGTGAAAAGAATCTTTATGAATCCAAATTTTCTAACATCGTTATAGATAAGTTTAATATTTTTATTGAGAACAAAATACACGTGATTATGTTTTTTATCTTTATTATTTAATTGATAGTAAAAACTAGTCTTATATTTTTTGCTTTTGTCTAAAATAATTAACTTTCCTGTCATACCAAGGTGAATCAATATAGTTAAATTATTTTTTAGATTAATAAACAAGTACTTAGCTCTTCTTGCTATAGATATAATTTTCTTATTAAGAATTTTGCTGAAAACTTTTTTTTCTAAAGGGTATCTAAGTTTATCGGTGTTAATTATCACTTTTTTTATTACTAAGTTGCTAATTTTTTTTTTAAGTGACCTTTTAACAACTTCAACTTCAGGTAATTCTGGCATATAATTTATTAATGAATAACCATAATGAAGATAAAAAAGTACTAGTCAATACTGTATTTAGTAAAGTTTATAAAAAATATGATTTAATGAATGACCTGATGTCTTTAGGAGTTCATAGAATTTGGAAAAGAAATATGCTGGACTGGATGAAACCACAAGAAAATCAAAGAATATTAGATGTAGCTTCTGGTACAGGTGATTTAGCAAAAATTTTTTCTGAAAAAAATAATAATAAAAATCAAATTGACTGTGTTGAGCCTAATAAGCACATGATTGAAATTGGAAAAAATAAGCTCAAAAACTATAAAAACATTAAATGGTTTCTTGCTCCAGCAGAAAAACTTCCTTTTAATGATAATACTTTTGATTTCTATACAATTAGTTATGGTATACGGAATGTAACCGATATTGATTTATGTTTGAAAGAAGCTTTTAGAGTCTTAAAAACAGGTGGTAGGTTTATGTGTTTAGAATTTTCAAAAATAGAAAATGAAATATTAGAAAAAATGTACAAACAATACTCCCGGCTAATACCTGCTATTGGAAATTATGTTACAGGAAGCGCTATGCCGTATACCTATTTAGTAGAAAGTATAGAAAAATTTTACAATCAGGAAGAGCTGTTGGGTCTTATAAAAAATACTGGTTTTTCTGATACTGAATTCAGAAACTTATCTAATGGTATTTCTGCCATACACTCAGGTTGGAAAATATAGAAATGTTTAAGAGGGTTTATCAATTATTTAAAATTGGAAGAAAATTGGCCTCTTCCGGGGCAATAGACACCATAAATGAGGTATATAATATTCCAACCGCAATCAAAATATTTTTTAACTTAATGGCTTTTGGGTCTGAAAAAAAAAATATTAATATACCAAAGAAGCCTGGAGAAAAATTATGTGATGCCCTGGAAGGCATGGGAACTACATTTATAAAACTTGGACAGTTTTTAGCAACAAGACCAGACATAATTGGAGAAGATATGGCCAACGATCTAGTTAAACTCCAAGACAAATTACCTGCATTCAATAATAATCAAGCAAAACAAATATTAAGACATGAGCTAGGCGAACTTCAATTTAAGAATATAATTAATCTAAGCGAACCCATCGCTGCAGCTTCAATAGCTCAAGTGCACACAGCGATAATAAATATAGAGGGTAAAGATAAAGAAATTGCTATAAAAATTTTAAGACCAGATATTGAAAAGCTATTTAACGAAGAACTAGACGCCTTAATGCTTTTTGCGTATCTAATTGAAAGCACTGTATCAAAAGCTAAAAGATTGAAATTAGTTGAGGTGGTGCATTTACTAAGAGAAATAACAAATATAGAAATGGATTTAAGATTTGAGGCAGCTGCTGCTAACGAACTGTACGAAAATACAAAAAATGATATAGGGTTTAATGTACCAAAAATTTATTGGGACTATACATCCAAACGAATTTTAACCTTAGATAAAGTGGATGGAGTTTCTATACGAGAACTAGAAGCAATCAAAGATTCAGGTATAGATGTAAAAAAGCTAGCTGAAAATCTTATTCAACATTTTTTAACACAAGCAGTAAGAGATGGTTTTTTTCATGGTGACATGCATCAAGGTAATCTTTTTGTAGACAAAAAAGGAAACATAATACCAGTAGATTTTGGGATTATGGGAAGACTAGATAAAAATAATAGAAAATATTTAGCTGAAATACTTTATGGTTTTATACAAAGAGATTATATTAAAGTTGCCGAAGTTCATTTTCAGGCTGGACTTGTGCCCAGTGATGCTTCAAAAGAAGAATTTGCTCAAGCTCTAAGATCGGTAGGAGAGCCTATATTTGGCCAGTCTATAAAAGACATTTCTGGGGGGAATTTGTTAGCTCAATTATTTGAAATAACTGAAAAATTTAATATGCCTACGCAAACTCCACTTTTACTATTACAAAAGACTATGGTTGTAGTTGAGGGTGTTGCTAGAAAATTATATCCTGAAACTAATATTTGGGAAGTTTCTAGACCAATTTTAGAGGATTGGATTAAAAATTTAAAAGGTCCAAAAGCAAGTATAGATAGCGCAATTAACACATCTGCTGAAATACTAAAAAGAATACCAGATTTTCCTAATTTTATGGATAAAGCAAATCACGCACTTCAATTGATATCAGAAGGTAAATTAAATTTAGGAGTATTAAATAATAAAAGTTTAGAAATAGAACAAATGAAATTAAAAGGCATTAGAAACAATATCTTTATTGGTATTTTAGGTATTGTAATTTTTATTTTATTAGTATTTTAATTGATTTATGTATTTAAATAATAAAAAAATACTTTTGATAATTGCCGGAGGTATTTCGGCCTATAAAACTTTAGATTTGATAAGATTGCTAAGAAAAAGTGATGTTCAAATCAAAACAATATTGACTAAAAGTGGAAAGAAGTTTGTAACACCTCTATCAGTTACTTCTTTGACTGGCCAAAAGCCGTATGAAAGTATTTTTAATATAAACAATGAAGCTGAAATTGATCATATATCTTTATCGAGATGGGCAGATATTGTTTTAGTAGTTCCGACAACTGCAAATTTTATGAGTAAACTAATTTCTGGCAAAGCAGATGACTTAGCTACGACTGTTTTATTAGCTTCTAACAAAGATGTCTTTTTAATTCCGGCTATGAATGTAAGAATGTGGCTACATAAAGCAACACAACGAAACTTAAAAGAATTATTAGATATTGGTTATAAGTTTATTGGTCCAACCAGTGGTGAAATGGCTTGTGGAGAATATGGCGAAGGTAAAATGTCAAGTCCTAGACAAATTTTTTCATTTTTAAATAATTACTTTAAAAATAAAAATTTAGTAAAGAAAAAAAAGATAAGTGCATTAGTAACTACAGGTCCAACAAGAGAATATATAGATCCTGTAAGATATATTTCAAATGAATCAAGTGGAAAACAAGGTTATGAAATAGCCCTCGCTTTATCTAAACTTGGAATAAAGACAACTTTAATTTCAGGACCTACGAATATAAATTTTTCAAAAGAAATAGAAGTAAGAAAAGTGATTAGCGCTAATGATATGATGAATGAGGTAAAAGAAATGCTACCAGTAGATATAGCAGTTTGTGCAGCAGCAGTATCTGACTTTAGACCAAAAAATATAAGTAATAGTAAAATAAAAAAACAAACAAATGAATTAAATAATTTAAAATTAAAAAATAATATTGATATTTTAGACTACTTAGGTAAAAATAATAAAAATAGACCAAAAATGGTTGTTGGTTTTTCAGCAGAGACTGAAAATTTAATCAAAAATTCACTTCTGAAGCTTAAAAATAAATACTGTGACCTTATTGTTGCAAATGATGTTTCAAAAAAACATACTGGGTTAAGTGTCGATTATAACAAAGTTTCTATAATTCAGAAAAATGGCAAAATTGAAAATATTCCAAGAAACAAAAAAAGTTATATTGCATCATTAATAGCAAAAAAAATATTAGATAAATTTTTAGTTGATGACAAAAATATTAATTAAGCGTCTTTCCAAAAAAGTTTTAATACCTAAATATGAGACTCCAGGCTCCTCTGGCATGGATATAGCTGCACACATAAAAAAAAAAATAAAACTAGTACCGGGAGAAAAGGTAATAGTTCCTACAGGATTTTCTCTCTCTATACCTCGGGGGTTTGAGGTGCAAATAAGACCGAGATCTGGGCTTGCTGCAAAAAATTGTATTAGCGTGCTCAATACTCCAGGAACAATAGATGCTGATTTTAGAGGTGAAATAAAAGTAATACTAATCAATTTAGGAAAGGAAATTTTTTTAATAGAAAATGGTATTAGGATAGCGCAAATGGTTGTTTGCCCAGTAATTAAAGCAAAGATTGAAGAGGTAGAAAGTTTATCAAAAACATCTAGGGGATCAGGAGGCTTTGGCTCTACTGGAACAAAATAATGTTAAAATGAAAATTACCAATAAAGATTTTAAGCGATTTTCAAAACAAATAATTTTAAAAAAAGTCGGTTTAATAGGTCAAAAAAAAATTTTAACCTCAAGAGTTCTTGTCATTGGTGCAGGTGGATTGGGATGTCCGCTATTATTATACTTAACAAACTCAGGCGTGGGCAACATCGGAATAGCTGATGATGATAAAATTGAAGAATCTAATTTAAATAGACAAATACTTTTTACTTCAAATGATGTTGGTAAACTCAAAGTTTTTCAAGCTAAAAGAGTAATTAAAAATATAAATAAAAAGACAAAAGTAAATATTTATAATGAAAAAATAAATAAGAAAAATATCATTAAAATAGCAAATAAATTTGATATTATATGTGACTGCACAGACAATTTTAGGTCTAGATATTTAATTAATGACTACTGTTTAAAATATAAAAAAATCTTAGTTTCAGCTGCTATTAGTAAATTTGATGGTCAAATTTTTAGTTTTAATTTTAAAAAAAAATCTCCCTGCTTTAGATGTTTTGTGCCAGAAACACCAGATCTAGATAATAACTGTGAGACTGATGGAGTGATGTCAACATTGGCAGGAATCGCTGGAACGCTTCAGGCTAATGAGGTAATTAATAGTATTCTAGGCAAGAACAAATTAGAAGGTAAAATACTTGTTTTCAATTCTCTCTTGACTGAATTTAGAAAAATTAAGCTCTTAAAAAACACTAAATGTACTGAAGAATGTTCAAAAAGATAATTATTTTTTATCTTTTCTTGATTACGAGTGCTTTTGCAAATGATGAATATTTCTTAACTTTACGAAATGATATTGTTAACTTAAGACAAGGTCCATCATTTGAGTATCCAATTAAAATCTTTTACAAAAAAAAATTTCTTCCAGTCTTAATACTGGACAAGTCTTCAAATTTTAGAAAGATTAAAGATCATGAAAATAACTCTGGCTGGATTCATGTTTCTCAGTTATCTAAGAAAAAAGCTGGCATAATTATAGAGGATAATATTTTAGTCTTTAAAAGATCTACTATTTACTCAAAACCATTATTAATTTTAGAAAAAGGTAGACTCTGTCTAATTAAAAATTGTAAAGGAAACTGGTGCAAAGTTAAGATTGGTAAATATGTCGGATGGGTAAAAAAAGAATCTTTATGGGGAAGGCTTTAGTTAAAAGGACTTTCTAAAACACATGCAACTAAATGAATGCGCGCCTGTTCTCCGCCATTAAAAAAATTGTGGTACTTTGTGTTGTTTGTAATTGTTACTTTGCCATCGGCAGGTAAATGTTTTGCAACATTTCCTATCACCATCGAACATCCAGGATTTGTAATTATTGGAATATGAAGTCTACACTCAGGATCTTTGTGCCAGCTTAGAGTTGATCTTGGCTCTTTTAGTAACAATCTTACTCTTCCAAGTTTATATTTTTTTTTTAAAACTTTATAAACTTCCTCAAAATAAGTATTTTCAAATTCTGGTATCAATTGTGTATATTTTGATTCATCAATATCAACATCTCTTGAAACCTCTTTCCCGGTTTCATCTGCAATAGTCCAATACTTTCCTCTTATGTTATGCCCTTTGACTGAAGATTCGTCATTTGGTATCTGATTCAATGGTATTGCTCCAAAATGAGTTACGCCAGGGGTATTAAAGGTTCTTTTATTCAAAACTAGTTTCAGATTTTTTTTTAACTTGGATATGTCAAATTTTAAATCTAAAACTGAATGAAAATCATTAAAATTTATTTGTGACATATGTTTTTATTTTAAATCGAAACGATCAAGATTCATTACTTTTGTCCAAGCCGCGACAAAATCATTTAAAAATTTTTCTTTAGAATCTTCACAGGCATAAACTTCCGCTAAGGATCTAAGCTGAGAGTTTGAACCAAATATTAGATCAGCTCTAGTACCTGTCCATTTTAGTTTTCCTGTTTTACGCTCCCTACCTTCAAATAGTTCTTCGTCTTCATTAGTTTCTTTCCATGTAATATTCATATCAAGTAAATTAAGGAAAAAATCATTAGTTAACGATCCCGGATTTTTTGTAAATACTCCATGTTTAGAGTTATCAAAATTGGTATTTAAAACTCTCATCCCTCCAATAAGTACCGTCATTTCTGGGGCTGTTAATTTCATTAAGTTGGCTCTATCAATTAACATCTCCTCTGATGAAAGAGAGTATTTTCCTCTTAGATAATTTCTAAAACCATCTGCTCTTGGTTCAAGCAATCCAAACGAGTGAATATCTGTCTGTTCTTGGGTGGCATCACCACGTCCTGGTAAAAAGGGAACTTTAATTTTTTTACCTGCTTTATTTGCTGCTTTTTCAATTGCTAAACTTCCACCTAATATAATTAAATCTGCAATTGATACAGATTTCTTTTTTGTATCAAATTTTTTTTTAATTTTTTCATAAACTTTTAATACCTTAGATAACTCAACTGAATTGTTAATTTCCCAATCTTTTTGAGGAGAAAGTCTAATTCTACTTCCATTGGCGCCTCCTCTTTTGTCAGAACTACGAAAAGTTGAAGCAGATGCCCAAGCCGTCGTTACTAATTGTGAAATTGATAAACCAGATTTCAAAATTTTATTTTTAAGTAATTCAATATCTTTATTCTTAAGTTTATATTTATTTTTTGGAACTGGATCTTGCCAAATTAAAGTTTCCTTTGGAACGTCACTTCCAAGATAGCAAGTACGTGGTCCCATATCACGATGTGTAAGTTTAAACCAAGCCCTTGCAAATGCATCAGCAAACTCATCTGGTTTTTTGTGAAAATTTTCTGAAATTGGTTTATATTGAGGATCCATTTTCAAAGATAGATCTGTAGTTTGCATCATTGGGAGATTTTTTACAGATTTTGCATGAGCATCTGGTGTCATATTAATTGCACGACCATTTTCTTTTGGTTTCCATTGGTGGGCACCAGCTGGACTTTTTGTAAGCTCCCACTCATATCCAAATAGATTTTCAAAGTAACCCATGTCCCATTTTATTGGATTAGTGGTCCATGCTCCTTCTATACCGCTACTTATAGTGTCAACTCCTTTACCGGTCTTGTAATTACTGTTCCAACCGGTAGCTTGTTCTTGAATCTTTGCGCCTTCTGGTTCTGCTCCTTTGTGAGATTCCGCAGCAGCACCATGAGATTTTCCAAATGTGTGCCCACCTGCTACTAAAGCAACAGTTTCATAATCATTCATCGCCATTCGACCAAAAGTTTCACGAATATCATGGGCAGCTAGAAGAGGATCTGGATTAGCATCAGGACCTTGTGGGTTTACATAAATTAAACCCATGTGTGAAGCACCTAACGGTTGCTCAAGATCTCTTTTCCCGCTATAACGATTTACACCTAACCATTCTTTTTCTGAACCCCAATAAATATCGTCTTCAGGCTCCCATATATCTTCTCTACCTCCTCCAAAACCAAAAGTTTTAAAGCCCATTGACTCTAGAGAGATATTTCCAACCAATATAAATAGGTCGGCCCACGAAATTTTTTTTCCATACTTTTTTTTAATAGGCCAAAGTAACAGTCTTGCTTTATCTAAGTTAACATTGTCTGGCCAACTATTTAATGGTGCAAATCTTTGATTGCCAGTTCCAGCGCCTCCTCGTCCATCTGCAGTTCTGTATGTTCCAGCCGCATGCCAAGCTAATCGAATAAATAAAGGTCCATAATGACCATAATCAGCGGGCCACCACTCTTGTGAATCTGTCATTAGCTTATTCAAATCTTTTTTAAGTATTTTTAAGTTAAGTTTTTTAAATTCTTTTGTGTAATTAAATTTTTTACCCATTGGGTCAACTAGAGAAGAATGTTGGCTCAGAATTTTAAGATTTAAACTGTTTGGCCACCAATCTCTGTTTGACGTGCCTCTTCCGGCTGAAAATTTAGGTGGGGTTCCCGCTCCTGTAAATGGACATTTAGATTGTTCGCTCATATAATATTTTAAAATTTATAATGCTTTTAAGATCAAGTCAATAGTTTAGAACTATTATAAACTACTGAGATTCATTCTCAATGTTAATAACAACATCAACATCTTTAATTTTTTTACCAGAAGGAGCCTGTGGAATATTTTTAAACTTAACTTCTTTCGAATCAATGTCTGTTAAAATATTATTTTTTAAATCAAAAAAATGATGGTGTGAACCAGTATCAGTATCAAAATAACTTTTGTTATTGCTTGTCAGTATTTCTTTTAGGTGTCCAGATTTTTTAAAAGCATGAACAGTGTTATAAAAAGTTGCTAAAGAAATTTTTTCTTGATTGCCTTTATTATTAATTAATTGATCTAAATCCTCAACTGTAAAATGAAAAGCTTTTTTTCTTTCAAACAAAAATTCAGCTATTCTAATTCTTTGTTTTGTGGGCCTAAGTCCTGAGGACCTTAATTTATTAGCAATTTTATAAATTTTGTTCATTATGATAGATTTTACTCATTTATTGTCTAAAATCGACAATTATTTTTAATATGATAAATAGTATAAATCTTGTAATAGTTTAATTAAAAATCATGCAAAAAAATAGCTATAATTATAATGAATTAATAGACTGTGGAGAAGGTAAGCTTTTTGGAGAGGGAAACGCTAAGTTGCCTCTTCCTCCAATGTTAATGTTTGATAGAATTGTCGAAATAAATCACGATAAAGGAGATTTTAAAAAAGGGATTGTCAAAGCAGAACTAGATATAAAAGATAATCTCTGGTTTTTTGACTGTCATTTTAGAGGAGACCCTGTAATGCCAGGCTGCTTAGGGTTAGATGCAATGTGGCAGCTAGTAGGTTTTTATTTGGGTTGGACAGGCGAACCAGGGAAAGGTAGAGCTTTAGGAGTTAATAGTGTTAAATTTACAGGCGAAGTTTTAAAGAATGTCAAAATAGCAACATACGAAATAAATATAAAAAGAGTTTTGAAAAAAGAGGGTACTGCCGTAGGATTAGCAAACGGTATATTAAACGCGGATGGCAAAACTATTTACACTGCAGAAAATTTAAAAGTAGGATTATTTAAATCATGAGAAGAGTAGTAATAACTGGAATTGGTATAGTATCGTGCCTTGGTAATAATCAAGAAGAAGTTCATCAATCTTTATTAAATTCAAAATCAGGAATATCTTTTTGCGAAGAATATAAAGAACATAACTTAAAAAGCCACATTCATGGTAAACCAAAAATTAAAGTTGAAGACCACGTTGATAGAAAAATAATACGATTTATGGGATCTGGCTCTGCATATAATTATATTGCCATGCAGGAGGCTGTAAAGGACTCGGGTTTGGAAGACAAAGATGTAAGCAACATTTCAACTGGAATTGTTATGGGATCTGGGGGTCCTTCAATTGAAAATGTAATTTTAGCTGCAGATAAAGCTAGAGCAAAAACACCAAAATTAATGGGTCCATTTATCGTACCAAGAACTATGGCAAGTACAGCTTCGGCAACACTTGCTGTACCTTTTAAAATTAAGGGAGTTAATTATACTATGAGTTCTGCGTGTGCAACGAGTGGTCACTGCATAGGAAATTCTGTAGAATTAATTCAGTCTGGAAAACAAAATATAATGTTTGCAGGTGGCAGTGAAGAGTTACACTGGGCCATGACAGCAATGTTTGACGCTATGACCGCTTTATCTTCTAAGTATAATGATTCTCCAGAAAAAGCTTCGAGAGCCTACGACAAAACAAGAGACGGATTTGTTATTGCTGGAGGTGGTGGTGTTTTAGTTTTAGAAGAATATGAACACGCCAAAGCTAGAGGAGCAAAAATTTACGCAGAAGTAACTGGTTATGGGGCTACATCTGATGGATACGATATGGTAGCTCCCTCAGGCGAAGGTGCTGTTAGATGTATGAATATAGCTTTAAGCACAGCTAAAAATAAAATTGATTATATTAATACTCACGGAACTTCTACACCAGTTGGAGATATAACCGAATTAAAAGCTGTAGGAGAAACATTTAAAGATATAATTCCAAAAATTAGTTCTACAAAATCTTTATCTGGCCACCCTCTTGGCGCAGCATCAGTCCATGAAGCTATTTATAGTTTAATTATGATGAAAAACAGTTTTATTACTGGATCTGCTAATATAAATGAAATAGACGAAGAAGCTAAAAAATATCCAATTATTACGAAAACAGAAAAAAACGTAAGTCTTAATGCGGTGATGTCAAATAGCTTTGGTTTTGGAGGCACAAACGCAACACTAATTTTTGAAAAAGTTTAAATGAGCCTACTCAAAGGAAAAAAAGGTTTAATAATGGGGGTGGCAAATGAAAGATCTATTGCTTGGGGAATATCTCAAAAATTAGCAGATGCAGGGGCAGAATTAGCATTTACTTATTTAGGTGACGCTTTAAAAAAAAGAGTTATTCCATTGGCTAAATCATTAAAGTCAGATTTCACACTCAGTTGTAATGTTGAGAATAAAGAAGAAACTATAAAACTTTTTAAAGATATTGAAGCGAAGTGGGGTCGGTTGGACTTTGTAGTTCATGCAGTTGCTTTTTCGGATAAATCTGAATTATCAGGCGAATACTTAAACACAACTAGAGACAATTTTTTACAAAGCATGCTAATTTCATGTTTTTCTTTTACAGAAGTGGCTAAGGAAGCTTCCAAAATAATGAAAGAAGGTGGAAGTATGCTGACTTTAACTTACGAATCTACCAAGGCCATCCCTAACTATAATGTAATGGGTGTGTGTAAATCAGCTCTTGAGGCAAGTGTAAAGTACTTAGCGAGAGACCTTGGCTCTAAAGGTATTAGGGTAAATGCGATTAGTGCAGGCCCTATCAAAACTCTTGCTGCCTCAGCTATAGGGGATGCAAAATTTCTTTATAAATGGAACGCAGATCATTCTTTTTTAAAAAGAAACGTAGACATTCATGATGTTGGAAATTCAGCTTTGTATTTAATAAGCGAACTTGCTGCTGGTGTTACAGGTGAAATACACTATGTAGACGCTGGTTACAACAAAGTTGGGATGCCAGATCCAAAAAATATTACATAGTTCTAATTTAAACAAAATAACTTTTAATGAAAACTACCACAAACTTTGAATGGAATTGTAAAAGGACTTGGAAAATAAGTGCAAAAAATACCTCTTGGTGTTTGTTTGGTTGTGTAATAGGAGACTTTGGAACAATTCTTTTTTTTCAATTTACTAAAATTCCATTTCCATTATTTGGAATAATGTTTTTAGCTATTATCAACGGTCTATTTACGAGTATTGCGCTTGAGACTTATATTTTAATGAAACAGAATTTTAAGTTTTTTAAGTCTTTAAAAACTGCCTGTGGAATGAGTTTTATTTCAATGATTAGTATGGAGACGACTATGAATTTGACTGATTATTTTTTAACTGGTGGAGCAATTTTAACATGGTGGATTATTCCAATAATGTTGATCGTCGGTTTTTTAACGCCATGGCCATATAATTATTGGAGGCTAAAAAAATTTAATCAAGCTTGCCATTAAAAAGACCCAACACTTTTTTTTTAGTAAAAATATTGCTGAGATTAAGAGACTGTGGCTTGTTTCATAGAAAGTTTAACTTTACCTCTGTCAAAGCCTACCACTTTAACTGAAACTTCATCACCTTCTTTTACAACATCTCCTACTTTTTCAACTCTTTTTGCTGCAAGTTCAGAGATATGAACTAGACCATCTTGTTTACCTAAAAAGTTTACAAAAGCACCAAATTCCATAATTTTAACAACCTTACCTTTGTAAATTTTTCCCATTTCAGGCTTAGCCACAAGACTTTTGATGAATGCTATAGCCTTATTTCTAGATTCTTCGTCTGGTGCAGCTACTGTTACTTCTCCTGTATCCTTTACATCCACTTTTGCTCCAGATGTTTCAACAATTTCTCTTATTGTTGCTCCACCTTTGCCTATAACAGTTGCAATATCTTTTTTATCAACTTGTACTATTTCCATTTTAGGCGTGTGTTTTGAAAACTCTTTTCTTGATACTTTTAATGCTTTGTCCATTTCTCCCAAAATATGTTCTCTTCCACCTTTGGCTTGGTCTAAAGCTTTCTCCATTATTTCAAATGTTATACCTGTAATTTTAATATCCATTTGAAGTGAAGTTATTCCTGATTTAGTTCCAGCTACTTTAAAATCCATATCTCCCAAATGATCTTCGTCACCTAAAATATCTGATAATACTGAAAAATCTTTACCTTCTTTTATTAGTCCCATTGCAATACCTGCAACTGGTTCTTTTATAGGTACACCAGCGTCCATTAATGCCAAAGATGTTCCACATACTGTGGCCATAGAAGATGAGCCGTTAGACTCTGTAATTTCTGATACAACTCTTAAAGTATAAGGAAAATTTTCCTGTTTAGGCAAAGATGAGTTTATTGCTCTCCATGCTAATTTTCCATGTCCGACTTCTCTTCTACCAGTTCCTATTCTGCCACATTCTCCTACCGAAAAAGGAGGAAAGTTGTAATGAAGCATAAACCTATTTCTTTGCATACCATTTAAACTTTCTACTCTTTGTTCGTCATCTGACATTCCTAGCGTAGTTACTACAAGAGCCTGTGTTTCACCCCTGGTAAATAAAGCAGACCCATGTGTTCTAGGTAAAACACCTACTTCACATTTAATTTGCCTGACGTCTGCCAAACCTCTTCCGTCAATTCTTTTTTTATCTTTTAT
>MDSY01152928.1_pt1 | contig 20957 bp, 13 predicted proteins | sample 811131 | NCBI WGS metagenome assembly MDSY01 (sample SAMN05326643, study PRJNA326480) | marine metagenome | isolation source: seawater | place: Atlantic Ocean: South West | collected 2010 | reverse complement strand
TTCATCGAGCAAACAGTTACGACCATTGCCCGGAAATTAAATTTCAGCGGATTTGGCCGAAATTTTTCGAGTTTTCCTGCGACATCAGTTTTGCAGATGGTGATATCAGTCACGTGAGCGAACTCCACCACGGCCGTGTCGGCGGCGGTGTTTTCATAATCTCACGCGCGCCTCGTCACGGACGGCGCCAGCTGTGGGCCACAGGCCTTCCTTAACATCCGAGGCACGCACCGTTCATAAGTAGAGCAATGGATCCCCCCACGTCCATCCGCGCGGCCATGGGCGACGACCACGAGGGCGACGACGACATGGAGCCGGTCTTCATCGACGAGGGCGACTGCGAGGTTGCGCTGGACCTCGACGAGGAGGACGACGCGCCGATGGACTCGGACGACGAGATCGAGGGCGACCCCAACGCGCCCATCGAGGACCGCGACGCGGAGGGCACCGAACTCGTCCCGCCGTCCGAGGATGCCGCGGCAGTGGTCCGCGCGCATCGCGGCAGCGTGTACGCCTGCGCGTGGTCGCCCACCGCCGCCGACACCTTCGCGACGGGCGGCGGCGACGATTTAGCCTACCTCCACCGCATCGCGCCCGACTGCGCCGTCACGTCCACGCCGCTCAAAGCGCACACCGATACCATCGCGTCCATGGCGTTCAACCACGACGGCAGCCTCCTCGCCACCGGCGGCCTGGAGGGCAAGGCTTCCATCTGGAACGTCAGCACCGGCGAGCTCGTGAAAACGCTGGAAGGCCCAGGTGGCGGCTTGGAGTGGGTGCGGTGGCATCCCAAGGGCAACGTGCTGCTCGCCGGGTCGGAAGATTTCACCGCGTGGATGTGGAACGCGGAGAACGCGGAGTTGATGCAGGTGTTCGCGGGGCACAGCAACTCGGTGCTGTGCGGCGGGTTCTCCCCAGACGGCAGACACGTCGTGACTGGTTCCTGCGATGGGTCCTTACGGATCTGGGCGCCCCGCAGCGGCGAGTGCTCCACGCTGTTCCAGGGCCACCCGTTCCACGACGGACCGGTGACCTGCATCGACTTCCACGCCTCCACGCCGGGACTGATGCTGACGGGCAGCGAGGACAACACGTGCAGGCTGGTGAGCGGCGAGTCCGGCAAGGTGTTGGGCACCCTGGCGGCGCATACGGAGACGGTTGAGTGCGTCGGGCTCAGCGCCGACTTTCCGTTTGCGGCTTCCGGCGCGATCGACACCAAGTGCGTGGTTTGGGACCTCAACACGCTGCAGCCGAGGACGACGATGATGCACGACAAGGCGGTGAGCGCGCTCAAGTGGGTCCCGGGCACGGCGTGCGTGTACAGGTGAGAAGTCCAACCGTCGTCGACGGAATTATTTTTGGTTTTTTTTTGGTTTTTTTTTGTTTTGGTTTTCCCCGGAACAACGCAACGAAAGGGCCTCGCCCGGCTACCAGTGCCGGGCGGCGGTGGACAAAGCTTGCGACATCCACGACCCGGACATACTACGGTGCATCGCGGTACTCCGTTCGCGAATGAACAACCTTAGCTCCTGGCACATCCGCCGTTTATTCTCGAGGCGCCCGCATGCATAAACTGACGCTCCGTTTTGTTTTCCAATTTTTGCAGCACTTCGATCGACGGGTGCGTTCGTCTGTGGGACACTCGCACCTCGCAGTGCCAGGCGGCCAAGTGGGGGCACACCAAGGGTGTCCTCGACTTCGCGCCCTCCCCGGACTACAAGTCGCTGGTGACCGCGTCCGACGATCACACCGCGCGGGTGTTCCAGATGGTCCAGTAGCTCCGCCGTTTGTGTAAACCGAAAACTCTATTTCTTATTTCGATTCTCCGCCAGTCTCCTCGCCAGTCGCAATCACAATCTCAGGGTTATTAGAGGGCGCCCCCACGTCGCCACTACTTGCCAGAACCGATCGGCACGCGTGTGGCGTAGGATCGAGCGAAAATGGACGAGAAGGGCAACACCATCATCAAGGCCAAGCCCCGCCCCGGGCAGAAGGGCGTCAACCGCGTCCTCGTCACCGGCGGCGCGGGCTTCGTCGGCTCGCACCTCATCGATTACCTCATGGCCCGCGGCGATCACGTCATGTGCCTCGACAACTTCTTCACGGGATCCAAGGAGAACATCCAGCACCACATCGGCAAGCCCAACTTCGAGATGATCCGCCACGACGTCGTCGAGCCCATCTTACTGGAGTGCGACCAGGTGTACCACCTCGCATGCCCCGCCTCCCCGGTGCACTACAAGTTCAACCCCGTCAAGACCATCAAGACGAACGTCATCGGCACGCTCAACATGCTCGGCCTCGCCAAACGCGTCAAGGCCAGGTTCCTCCTCACCTCCACCTCCGAGGTCTACGGCGACCCGCTGCAGCACCCGCAGACGGAGGACTACTGGGGCAACGTCAACCCCATCGGCGAGCGCTCCTGCTACGACGAGGGCAAGCGATGCGCCGAGACCTTGGCTTTCGATTACTTCCGCGAGCACGGCCTCGAGATTCGAGTCGCGCGCATCTTCAACACCTACGGTCCCCGCATGGCCCTCGACGACGGCCGCGTCGTCTCCAACTTCGTCAAGCAGGCCATCGAGGGAACCCCGATGACCATCTACGGCGACGGCACGCAGACCCGATCGTTCCAGTACGTCAGCGACCTCGTCAACGGGCTCGTCGCTCTCATGGACGGAGAACACACCGGACCGATCAACATCGGCAACCCCGGGGAGTTCACGATGAAGGAACTCGCCGATAAGGTTCGCGAGGTTGTCAACCCCGACGCCACCACCGTCTACAAGGAGAACACCGCGGACGACCCGGGGCGACGGAAGCCGGACATCTCCAGGGCGAAGAAGCTGCTCGGGTGGGAGCCGGTCGTGCCGCTCGCGGAGGGCCTGCAGAAGATGACGGGAGACTTCAGGCGGAGGCTCGGGAAGGACGAGGAAGGAGACGGTCCGGCGGCGAAGAAGGCGAAGAAGTGATGATTCGGTAGACGTTGGAATGTGTATTGCAGGCATGTTCGTGGTTCAATCGTTAGTCACTCGCGTAACCCAAGTAGTAGTTAGCCCACCGCGAATATCTTTCCGATGTCTCCTCGTCGTACTTTTCCCAGCCCGGGAGCTCGTTGTCCACCAGGTACTCGAGGCAGTCCCAGTGTTCCTCATCGAAGGCGTGACGGCATGCGTCTTCATTGAACGGGCATTCATTCTCGTGGAGCCACTCAAGTGATTCCAATTTGCCTGTTATTGCAGCGTTGTTGGGTGTACTGTCATCCCATGGGCACCCGTTCTCATGCGCCCACTTGAGTATTTCCAAATTTCCTTTACCGGCGGCGTGAGCCATCGTATTCTCGCTCCACGGGCACCCGTGCTCTCGCAACCACATCAGACAGTCCAATCGGTTCTTTTGGGCAGATTTTTGGGATGCGCTTTCATCGAATGCGCACCCAGGATAAGTTTCTCGCATCCACTTGAGGATGTCCAGGTGGCCACCGCATTTACTCAAGAACCCGTCCAAATCGCATAGGCATCCTTCCTTTTGCAACCACTTCAGGAGTTCTAATTGTCCATACCAGCATGCCTCGGTACTCGTCCTCGCACCCCACGGGCATCCTTTCTCCCTCAAAAACTTCAGCACTTCTATGTTGCCTACTTGCGCCGCACCCATGCAGAGAATCTCGGGGTCACCGAACAAGCAACCTTGATCCAACCTGTCCTCGTCATCCTTTCTGAGTTGACGTTCAATCGGAAGCTCAAAGAACCATTCGAGCACGTGAATGTGTCCATACCGCGCAGCTCTGTATGCTGTCTCGTAGTGAACACACTTGTGTCCGTGGTCCCAGAGCCATTTTAATACATCCAGACGGCCCATCGCGGCGGCATAGTGTTGCCTGTTCAAGAAAGCACGTGTATCTCCTTGCAGTTCATGTCCACTGACTTTCAGCGGCTCTCCAAGGTCGTCTACAAGATCCCAATCGTAATTATTGTACATGTACAGATTATGGTCATATGGACTCGAATCCATACGCGATATGGGACACGTGCTCAAGAACTCGACGGGAGACAACTTGTACACGACGTCCTTGCACTCTTTGTTAACCTGCGCGAGTCGGAGGTGGTCTTCAACCTCGAGCTTCGACAGGACCTCCGCATCGAACAGGCTGGGAACCTCGCGGATCAGAGCACCGAGCAGCACGCCGAAGCCATCCTCATTGGATACTTTGATCCTCTTGCTCCTCCTCGGCTCCATGGCGACGTCGAAAGTGGCGGCTGTCGAGAGGGTCGTGGCTTTTTTCCGTCGTGGCTTTTTCTGGGAATCATCGATGTGACGGGGTGCCCAGCTTTCAAACGTAAGTCACAGCTGTGCGCGCGCCGTCCCGCCGCTCTCGCCCACGATGTCGGACCAACAGGGCGCGGACGAGCTCCGCGCCATGTTCCAGTCCATGGGCGTCCACCTCACCGCTCGATGGTTCGCCGACTGCGCGTCGCACCTGTCGACGACGAACCCAGGGTACGCATCGTTCGACTCCAAGCGCAAGGTTGACGAGGCGTACCTCCAGTTCCTCGAGGCGGACATGAACCACGCGGGCGAGGGATGCGTCCCGCCCGACGGGCTCCTCTCGCTCCCCACGGAGAAGGTCGGTCTCGACGCATCCAACGCGAGCGGAGGCGCGGGAGAGAACGGGAACGCGTCCAACGACGTAGCCCATCGCCGGGTGTGGCGCGGGCGATTCGTGCTGCAGTGCGACGAGATCGTCAACGTCGCGTCGTCGTTCCACGACCGCTACTCCGAAAAACGCGCCGGGGACGATCGCACGCTCAAGCTCTCCATGACGGACGGTAAGCGCCGCATCGTCGGGTACGAATACAGGCCGTGCGATGCCCTCCACGTCCTGGCCCCCGCGGGAATCAAAGTCGCGGTGACAGATCCCGAAGTTGGCGAAGACGGGATGCTGTACCTCCGTCCGGAGAACCTCACCGTGCTGGGCGGGAGCGTGGCGCGGCTGGAGGAGGCGAGGCGGCGGGTAGTGGCGCGGTGGTCCGAGCCGAACCAGCCGGCGTTGAACGGGAGGGGGAACGAGAGACGTCCAGAGACGTCCAGAGAAGAAGCGGTAGCAAACGCCGCGTGGGGCGAAGTGGGCACGCCCGAGCCGAGGTCGGAACCGGTGACGCGCACTCAGGCGGCAGCCCCGGCGCCGGCGCCGGCGCCGGCGCCGGTGACGCGGCCGCCGATCGCGATGAACGACGGGGGGATCGATCTCACGGCGGACGACGACGACGACGACGACGACGATCCGGGGTGGGAGGCTTTGGAGGAGGTTGAGCGGAACATCTCGGCCGCGAGTAAAAATAAAAAGCCGCCTGAGCCGGAGCCGCCAAAGCCGGAGCCGAAGGGCACGCCCCCCGGGCGGGTACGGAAACGGAGGGTGGTGTGCATACCCGACAGCGACGACGACCCGACGCAGAGCGGCGGCGGGGTCAAATTCTCCGACCCGGTGTCCGAGTCGGTCCCCGTACCTCCGGATGCGGCTCCGGTTCGAACGACACGTGGCCCGCCCCCCGAGTGGGCGGTGAACATGTGCCGGTCCACGCCATTCACCTACATCGCCGCCTTCCGTCGTTTACAGCGGTCCACCGGCCACCGGCCCGAAGGCGCTTCGTACAAGTCCGTCGCGGTCACCTTGCACTGCAGATACGCCGTCATCGGAGCGCTTACGGTGGTCGACGGCCCGAGTGCGGATGATAAACGTTTCCGGCTGAACGTTTCCCTGGACGACGGCACCGGCGTCGTCGCTGGGGAGCTCACGCACGAGTGCATCGTCCGCACGCTCGGCCGGGTGACCGTGTCCGCGTTTCAGAACCAGACCCCGGAGCAACGCGGGCACCAGGAGGACTGGCTACGAAGGTTTCTCTCCGCGTTTCAGGGGCGCGTGGCGGCGACGGTGAGCCAGCACGACGACGGGAGTCGCGCGAGGGTGAACAAGATGCAGGGACCGGACGACGTGTTCGACGTGAAGGACGTGCGGGCGCTGGGGGTGAGGTTCGAGAAATTCTCGAGCGCCCTCCGCGAAAAGTGATTGCGGTTCGGATCATCACGTAGCGATAGCATTGAATCATTGAATACGAATACAAGTGCACATCTAGAGGCTATAAAAGTACAGTCGGCGGGGTACTCGTACGATGACATCTCAGTTACTCGTACGATGACATCTCAGTTGAGCCGCTTGTTGACGTTGTTGGAAGTGACGTCCCCGATGCGGTATGCGCTGTTAGTCTGCACCAGCACGTACAGCGTGTTCCCCGCGCCCCTCGCCACCATGAGGTCCAGGTCCAGGTAGGTCAGCTCCAAGTCCGCGTACTCCCTCTGCTTACCGCCGCCGATGGAGAACAGCCCGAAAACCTTCGTCTGTTCAAACGTGAGCTCCGCCCCGGCGCCTTCGCCCGTCACCGCCAGCGCCGCTCGCTCAACCTTCACCGGCCACGTGTACGTAACCTCCGCGCGCTTCTCCTCGGTATCGAACGCCCAGTAAATCGGACCGGATTGCCTGGTCAGCGATATCTTCTTATCGAGACCCAGGAGTTGCCGCGATGTGGTGAACACCGCGGACCAACGCCCTTTGGTCAGGGACGATTTCATCGGCGCGGGCGTGGGGTTCACCGCCTCCAATTGGAGCACCGCGCTCTCCACCGTGCGGAGCTGATTGAGGTCGCAGTCGCGGCCGATGTTGGTGGAGACAACCGCGGCGAGGAGCTGGGCTTTCGCGGCGGCTCGCTCAGCCTCCGCCTGCTTAGCGCGAGCCTCCGGGGAGGTGAGCGAGGTGACCGTCTTCAGCGCGGCGCTGAAGAACGATCCGATTGAACCCCACGCGCTCATAGCGGATGGGGTGGACGCGGTAGACGAGGAGGACGCGTCTTCGGCGGTCGTCCGCGTCTCCGCGGCGACTACTTCAGCCTCGAGGCGTTCGTTCTCGGCGGCGGCTTCGAGCTCCTCGACGGCAACCTCGGCTCGGCGCGCCGCCTCGGACGCCGCCGCCGCCACCGCGGCGGCTTGCTCGTTCTCCGCGGCGATCTCCCAGGAGTCCGCGGCGCCGTCGTCGTCGCCCCAGCCGCTCAGGTTGGCGGAGGTTTCCGCCGCGGCGGCGACGTCGGCGAGGGAAGAGGTTGGTTGTTCATCGGACCCGCTCTTCCCCGCCTTGGCCTTGGCCGCGCGACGCTCCGCTTTCCTCGCCGCCTCGTCCTCCGACTTCTTGAGCTCCTCCTCCGTCTCCTTGAGGGAGCCACGGAGCGCGGCGAGCCTCGCGGCGGCAGCCTTGGACGCCTCCAGAAGCTCGGCGTTCATGCGCTTGGCCTCCTCCATCGCGGAATCCGGTCCCGCCTCGGGCTCGGGCTCCGCTATCGTCGCCTCGACATCCTTCTTCTTCGTCTCCTCCGCCTCCTTCGTATTATTCGCCGCCGCCGCCTCCGCCTCCTCCTTCTCCCGCTTCTTACGAACAGTCTCGGATTGAATCGCCATCGCCGCAGCCTTGGGCGACGGCAGCCGAGTTTTCTTCCTCTTCTCGTCCACCGCCGCCTCCCTCCCTTCGTCGACGTCCACCCGAACTTTCCCCATCTCCGACGCGGGAGGTAGTCCCCGGGTGGACAACACGTACGTTTCGATCGCCTCCGCGACGCCGTTATCGTCGTTGGACGCACCCACGTTACCCCTCGCCGCGTCCACCACAAGCGCCGACGATCCCGCCATCGCAACCGACGTCCCCGCCAGTCGAAGCATCTCCACGTCGTTCTCCCCATCCCCGAGCGCCAGCACGTTCGCGGGATCGATGTCGAGCCGCTTGAGCAGCTTGGCCACCGCCGCGCCCTTGGACGCACCGAGCGGCAGAAACTCCAACATCCCGGGCACCGCCGTGGTGATGGCGCATCGGCCCGCGAACTTCTTCTCAGCCGCGGCTCTCAGCGTGGGCATGGCGTTCGTGTCGTCGTCGGCGAACACGAGGAGCTTGTTCACCGCGATCCCTGCGTCCACCATGTTCACTGAGAGCGTACCGATGGCCTCGGGGGTGGGCTCGCCGTACGCGAGGACCAGGTCGGTCTTGTCGTCTCTGGACTCGCAGAGGATGCGGGATCCGCAAAACGCGACTAGAGACGCGCCGTTGTCTTTGGCGAATGACACGACGTCCTTCGTGACGTCCGCGTCGAGCTCGATGGACTCGAGGACGGTACCGTCGGCGTCGCACGTGAGCAAGCCTTGGATGAAGACCCCGGGCATCGGCATTGGGAGTTTGGGGATGAGTCGTTTGGCCCACGGTCCTCTGGATTTGCCGGTTGCGAGGATGATTGGTACGCCGCACGCGGCGGCGCGTGCGATTGCGACCTCCGTGCGCATGGTCAGCTCCTGGGATGAGTTGAGGAGGGTCCCGTCGACGTCGGAGACGATGGCGTTGATGACGCCGGGAGTGGTGCCCGTGTTGGCGTCATCGTCCCACTCGCCGCTGCCGTCGGGTCGCGAGAGGGATGAGGCGTCGAGGATGGCGCTAACCGTCTTGCTCTGCCGTTTCCCATGAGAGTTGCGCCCCGCACTGCCGCGCTTCCCCGGGGCCTTGCCGGCGACCTTCTTGGCGCCGCTCCCCGGCGTTTTGCCGCGTCGCGTGACCTCGGGCGGGCTCGGTGACGTGCCGGGGCTGTGCGATGCCGCCCGGGAAACGTCGCGCCCGCGCGCGGACACGCGAACACGTGTCCTCTCGCCGTGGGTTCCCCCGTTCTTTTTCCCTCGGGACACGCGCGCGCTGGGCGCCGGGGACGCGTGCGCGAGACACCCCGACATCGCGTCCGTTCCTTAGTCTACGTGAGGTGGGAACGCCGTGAGAGGAGGTGTGTGATCTCGGTGAGCGGTCCCGTGTGGACTCAGGCCGCCACCGATGAATGCGACTCGGCCGCTCCGAGGATTTCCTCTTCAAAAAAGGCACCGCCTGTGAGTTGGCCGAACGACGCTCGTTCCCGCCGCTTTCCGTTGAAGGTTTGTGAACGGTAAAACACGGGTCACGAATGCCCTATTTCCCTTTGGAAATAATTCGAATCTCGCGTATGGGCATTTACCCTGGTGAGAGATCTCTGAAATTCGATCCGAGTTCCGCTTTTTCCCACCGAACCGAAGCCTCCTTCGCGTCTCTTCCAGAGTGCGAGCGCGCCCTCCGGTGCCCCTTCGGTGGAGCGCTACTGACACGATGGTGCACGCGCTCGGCGTTCGATGCACGTCGGCGTCGGTGGCTTCGACGTCCGAGTTGACCCGGCCCGCCTCGGCCCCCGCGCGGCGCGGACGCGGGCTCGTCTCAGATCCCCGTCAGCGTGTGCCGAGGAACTCGATGACCCGTCACCGCACGACCCGCGCTTCTCACCCCGTGGTCAGAGCCAGGCCCGACGGATCCACCGGTGGTCTCGGACCGTCCCGCGGCGACCCTTTCGGGGACGATCCGTTCGCGAGCGACGCCTTCGACCGCACGATGACCGACCTCTTCCGCCAGAACCAGCGCGTGATGGACGACTCGTTTCGCGCGATGGAGAAATCGATCGCCGGCGCCGATGAACTTACGCGACGGATGGAGGAGGACGCCGGATCGACGATCGGAGGGCCCGGCCCACGGACGTACAGACGCGAGGAACGCAGCGAGAAGGCACTCCCGGGCGGCGGGTACAGCAAGTACTACTACAGCGAGAGCGTGACCACCTTCGGTACAGGGCCGGTACCTTTCTTCGGCAGCCCGTTCGTGGGGACGTCGCTGTTCGGGACGCTCGCGCTGTGCGCGGGAATCGCGGCGTATTACAAATACACCAAAAAGTTCCTCGCGGGGTTCCAACGGACCACCTACCGAACCGGCCTACCGAAGCTCCTCATGGCCATCGCGTGGCCGGCGCTGTGGGCGATGAACACGCGCGGGTTCAGGGATGAGTTTGGCAAGGCGATTGAAGAACGAAACGGCGTCGGCGTTAGCGGCGGCGGCCCGGGGCGCTCGGGGGCGGACGCGGATGCGACACTCATCGATGCGGAGTCGAGCGATGCCACCGGGGATGGCGACAGGGACGGACCGAGGGCCCGGGTCTGAGCCGCGGCGGCGAGGGGATTAGGTAGAAACGTCGGGCGACTGCTCAGCCGACGGGCGGAATGTTGTGATTGAAAATAATCATCGCGCCTGTGATGACTGTTACTCTTAACTCTTACTCGCGAAAGTGGAAGCTGACGACCTGCGGCTGCATGAACGCCTGCGACACTGACATCGCGAACGGGAACACCGGGTGGAACACGTGCGTCACGCTCCGCTTCATCCGCTGCGTCGCCGCCGCCGACGACGGCGGCAGCTTGAACCGTAAACTCCGAATCCCCCGCCCACCCCCGCTCCCGCCCACGAGCGCACGCACCCACGCCTCGTCGTCGTCATCGCCCTTGTTCGTGACACCACCGTTCGTGACACCGCCTTCGTTCCCCCCCTCAATTCGAGCCTTGTCGCGGTCGAGCCTCGCGCGGACCCGAGCGATGGATCCCCGCGCCGCGGAGAACCGAAGGCTCACCTCCGTCGCCGCCCGCGGGCGCTCGTCGGGCGTCACCGCTCTTCGGTCAAAGTCGAAGAGCTTCGGGTCAAAGTAAGGAGACCCGCACCAGTGACCCGTGGGCGCCGGGGTCTTCGGCCACTCGAAGTAACCCCCGCCACCCGCGCCGCATGAAGACGTCGTGAGTGCAGCGGACTCCCCGCCGGCCCCGGTGCCGGTGCCGGTGAGCTTAGTGGACTCGCCGCGGAGCGACGACAACGCCGCGGGCACCGCTGGAGCCGACGTGGTCCCCGCGGCGAGTCGCATCCACTCGCTTCCCTCCGCCGCCGGGGGTTCCTCCCCGGTGACCTCCGTGTGCGCGTTCGGGTCCACGACGTTTCTTTTCGCGCGTTCGTGCGTCGACCCGCCGGTGCCGGTCGATTTAACCCCGATGAGTCCGCCGTGTTCGCCCCGGAGGTCTCCCACGTGAACCACCGCGCCGTCCGCCAATCGAACCACGGCGACCAACACCGTCTGCGGGCACCTGTTAGATCCGCCCCCGTGCGCACCGCCGTTCGCACCCACGCGACGGCCCCACGCCAGCACGTCGTCGCTACTACCCATGCGAAGCGCGACGTGTTCTTCGTCGAGTATAGCGCAGTGCCACACGCACATCCACTCGGCGTAGTACCAGTACCTGCGTGTTCGTGGGGGGGTGAGTGTGCGCGGTCAGTGGTGGTTGTGTTCGGGTTGAATTAGGCAATCGTAACGAGTGATACGGGTTGCGCGTGGGGGGGCAAACAGGGGTAGACGTCCCTGCCGTAAAACGCAGAGACGTGACGGTTCCGCGGTCGCTCAATCGCCGACGCCGAGGCGCCCGATAGCCCCGCGGGGACCAACGAGAAGGACCCGGCTGGACCCATGGACGCGCGCTTGCGCTTCTGCCCCGCCGCGATGCCGTAGCTCCCGCGCTCGGGAGGAGGCGCCGGCGATTCATCGTTGTCATCGTCCTTGTCGTCCTTGTCGTCCTTGTTGTCCTTGTAGTCGACACCGCCGCCGCGCAACCCAGAGTCGAATCCCGGGCCCCATCCGAGCGTATCGAGGAAACCGCGGGGGACCCGGTTCCGCCTCGCGCGCTCCTCCTCCACCGCGGCGGCGGCCACCTCGGCGTGGTACAGCTGCCACTCCTCGTCGTCCCGTCGCCGCGCTTCGAGGAACGCGCGCGTCATGATCTTCTGCTTGATCCCGGCGAACATCGGCGACTTGGGGTCGCACCAGCCGGTCAGCCCCGTCGCGCCAGCCGGGATCGACGGGACGCCGCCCTGGCCGTGCTCTCGATGATCGCCCTCGTCGTCCGCGTCGCTCGCGTCCGCATGACGCCCCCCGCGCCGTTCGTGCCAACGCGCCTCCGCGGCGTCCTGCGCGCTTAACGGTGCGTCGTCGTCGGGGGCGCATCGGGAACCGACGGGCGGCCTGAGCGCGACAAACTCCGCAGTCTCAGTCGCAATCGGCGGCTCAACCTCCTCGACCCCATCCTCTCTCTCACCGTCATCATCACCGCGCTCCACCCCGAGGCCTTCGCCGCCGCCGAATCCCTGCGTCACGCCGTCGAACGCGCCCCATCGCCTACCCGCACCGGCGACTCCGGCTGACCGTGAGCACTCCGGCCGTCGCCGGCGGCACCGAACCGCGTGAAACGCCTGCCGCCTCAACGACAAAATCGTGAGCAAAGTGGAATCCTCGCTCTCCCGTACCGCGCTCACCCCTTGCGCGCGTTTCAGCCGGATGTAATCGTCCCTGAACACCATGCGGTCGCAGAGCTTACCGTCGTGAAGACGCACCAGGTGGAAGGCGACGACGTCCATGGACGGCGAAGCCGGGAGCTCAGAGGCGCGACCGCCGGGCTCGCCTTCCGACCCGGCTGCGTTCACTGACATGTTCGCGCCGCCGAAGCGTTCGCGCGCGGCGTCGTTCCTCGCGCGTTCCACGGCCGCCGCGCCCTGCGCCGCGGCATCCGTCGTCGCGCGTGCGGTGGCGGCGGTGGCGGCGGTCCGTCCCGAAGCGGCGGCGGCGGCGGCGGTCGGGTTCGGGTTCCCGTCGTTATTGTTCTCGTCGCTTTGCCTCGCCTCCGGCTGCGTGGACGACGCCACGACGACGTAATCGCCGTCCAGCACGGTCAGCGCGAAGTCTTTGTGCAGCAAGTCGGCGTCGATGACTAAGGGGCGGGAGTAGGCGTGCTCGAAGTGCGATTCGAAGGCGTCGTCCGGTCGACACCTGGCGTCGTCGTCGTTCTCATCGTTTGTGTCGTTTGATGGGTCCCCATCGCTGACGCTCGCCGTCGCGTTGTGTGAGGGTTCCGCTGCTGCGTCATCCTCGCCGCCGTCCTCCGCGCGTCTGCCCGCCGCGCGGTCGCCCGCGCCGGCCCCGTTCGTTCGCCCGGCCCCGTTCACCCCCCGGCCGCCCACGTAGCGGTAGACGACGAGCTCTCGTTGATTCCGGCTGAAGCACAGCAGGTACCGCCCGTCGTCGGTGAATCGCTTGACGTGCACGTCATCCGGGACGGTCACGTGGTCAACCTGCATGCGGTGGAAAGGAGCGGGCCCGGGGATGGATGAGTTCGATGGATACGTTGGGTGGAAGGTGTAGTTGGACGGACGATGCGCGGAGGGGCGGGAAGGACGGGTGGTCCGAGGGATTGATTCGCGGTTGTGTCGACGCACGCACCGTCTTTGTGGGGTAGATTGACTCGTAGAACCGCCTGCTGCGATGCGTGGACGCCCCCGGGCGCGCCGCCGTGACCTCCCTCGCGCGGAGCTTGTGATGGAGGTTGAAGCTGGCGCCCGCCAGCGCCTCCATCGTTCACCCCCGCGCTGCCCCGTGTGTCGACCCCGTCGCACAAATTGGGCACCGAGTGACGTGGCCTTCATCTGGACCGCTACAACGCCGAGCAGCCTGTGGAACTTTCACTCACCGGTCGCATTGGACGGGGCGCCCCACACATGGACAAGATCTCCGGTCTGGTCGGGCGAAAGGGCCTGGACGCGGTCGAGGATCTCTACACCGCCGCGGGCGAGCGCGTCGGGGACACCCTGGCACATGCGTCATCGCACCACAACCCGCACGACCTCCCCGACGCCGTGGGCAAGCGCGCGAAATCGTTCGCGCACCAGGTTGGACGGCGAGCGACGCGGTCTGAGACGTCGGTGGCCCACGCGAGCGACACGCTGCGCGATGACGTGCTCAACTCGGTCATCATGGCGGAGGCTAGCGCGCGGGACGGGATACCCGCGCTCGGCAGGGCGCTCGAGTCCGCGACTCATGGGGCGGAGGATCGGTTACACGAACTAGACAAGGCCACCGCCACCTACGGGCCCTTACGGAACCAAGTCCTGGAGCGCGTGCACGACCTGAAGGTTCGGATGGAGCGGAAGTACCTGGAGGAGACCGCGGCGGGGGAGGACAGGCACGTCGCGGAGGTTCGCGCCATCATGAACAAGGACAAACGGTGAGGTCCAAGCGTAGGATCGCCACGATTAGCGTTGATAGCAGTGGCATTAGCAGTGATAGCGGTGTGTGATCGATGAATGACGTCGTCTCTAACAAACCCGCGCGACGATGTCTGTCGACGCGTTCAACTCTAAGAATCATATGCACTTGGCGCACGTGTTCCCCGGCGGCATACCCCGCGGCGAATCCCCCGCGCGCGTCGGCTCAGCCCCGGGATCCAATCCGTCGTGCATCATCTCCGGGTACGATCCACCGCTCAGCCGGGAAATGTCCAACAGACGCCTCGTCTGCTCGGTGGAGTGATACGGCATCAACCACAGCCACGGGTTCTTCCCGAACACCTCCTCGAAGTTCCGTCGCGCACCGACGTTGTACCTCCACGGCAGCGTCTTCTTCTTCTCGTACATCTCGATCGTCGTCATGTTGCTCAGGTTCAAGTTGGCGTGCATGATTATGAAACCGAGGAGCGAAGCGGCGAACGCGACGTCCAGGACGAAGGTGACGAACCCCGCCGCCATGCCGCCGCCCCGCCCCGCCTGCTGCCCGCCGTTGAGCTGATCGTTCACCATCACGAACCCGGTATCGTCCCCGTTGTTACCGTTGGCACCGTTGTTACCGTGGCTGGAAGCCTCCAGGTCCCTGAAGAAGTCGACGAATGGTCCCAACAAAACAACCGCGTCGAAGATGGTGGCGACGAATGTGTAGAGGAGAAAGAGGAGGAAGAACTTGTAGTTGTACGCCCCGACGCAGTTGGCGACCCAGACGCAGTGGTGGTCCATCTTCAGCACGCACCGTCCGCACACCGAGCAGTGGTGGCACCGCTCGGGTTTCCACGCGCTGCACTTGCGGCAGAACCGCCGTAACTTCTCCGAGTTGCTCTTTCCAATGGCAGCCTCTTCATCCTCGGCGGGTGGTGTCCAGCCGTCGGGGACTTTCCCGGGCTCCGTCAGGACGCACGCGAAGTAGGACCACAGCACCATGAGGATCAGCCCGTGGTAGATGACGAGCACGGCGGTGGCGAAACGTCCGTCGTTGGTGTCGGTGCCCGCCAGTGGTCCGTACACTAACGACACGGTGGTGTAGTACGTCAGCCCGACGAGGCCGAGGACGATGAGGACCATGACGCTGCCGAGCGCGCGGAGGAACTGGCACGCCTTGCTGGCGAACACGTTCCACCACATCTCACCAACCGTCGACCCCATCCTGTTCTTTCTGTCTGAATCCCCCCCCCGCTACGCGTGCCTAGTGCGTGTACCCGTACCCGTCGAAGCACCCGACGCCCCGATCTCAAACCCAACCCCCGCGGTCAGCCGCAGATGGGAGGTGTGTTGTGCCCCTACGTCGACGGCGGAAGGCCGTATCCGGCGCGCGTCGGCGTGGAAGCGGGCGGCGATGGGACGCTCGATCACTCGCGCGAGGTAAAGTGGCCTCTTCCGCGAGCGCGACGCCGCCCCGGCGCGCGTGCAATGCCGTCTCGGGCGCGATTTCGGCATTTATAACACCCAACACCCAAATGTATTTTTCTAACTGGGTCTCATACGACCCGAAGTCGCGGTCTATTTCTTGAGTCACGTGTCGATGGACCCGTGACACGCGGGTGTCAGAACACCCGCGTGTCAACTCTCCCACCGACAACGGAAAGCGTGCCAGATCTACTAACACTGTTAGCGGAGCACTACTCTAGCTAGCCGGCATGGAGGCCAAAAGGAAGCGGCTCCCGGCCACACCGACGGATGCCCCGAGGAACGACAGTGATGTGGCCAAAGGAATCGCGGCGATGTGCGAGGACTGCGAGCCGTGCGAGCTCCGACCGGCGGCGTTCTTCGTGGCGTGGTCCGGGGTCATGACTCTGGCGTGGCAGGGCTTCCCTCCGGTGCTCGCGGGTCTGAAGAGGCGAATCGCGGAGACGTTTCCCGCGCTTCCCCCCGAGAAACCCGGAAGTAAGTGGCCGAAGACGACGCTGGGTTGCCTCAAGGAGGGCGCGCGACTCACCCCAGATCAGCTCAGGAAGCTGACACAGCTGTGCGAAAAGTTCTTCATTCTCCCAGCGGCCGACCCGCAGTTGTCGCCGTTGGCCACCAGCAGCCCGTTTTTCATGCCCGTGGACTCGTTGTCCGTGGTGCTGTTCCAGTGCAGGTCCCTCGAGCGCGTCCTCAGCGAGCACGAGGTTAGGTTAGGTGGTCAAACGCGCAGGAGGGACCGACCGGCGAAATATGAAGAGACCGCTGTGGACAGGGTTCTCCGTGAATCCTCGGTCGAAAACTTAGAACGGTACTGGCCCCTCGCGGCGAGGGATGGGGGACGGGAGGGGCACTACCGCGACGTCAATTTCGGAGCCACTTTGGTCGCGAGGTTGAAGAGTTTACCATATCGTGTGGAGCAGTTTCGGAGAGCCGTGGACGCGGCGCTGCCCGGGATGTACGTGTGGTTCAGCGACGACTCCCTGCACGTCACCCTGCGCGGGCTCGTGGACCCGCCGTGAGTGGTGGTGAGTGATACGACACACGCGTGCGCGCACAGGACCGGAACGCGAACGCATAGAATAACTTAACATTAGAAGCGGCCGTAGAATAACAAAAAAAACAATTAGAAGTAGACGTCCTCGTTGTCGTCGACGGCGGAGAAGATCCCGCCGCCGACGTAGTCCTCCTCGCCGAGGTACCGCCCCGAGGCGCCGCGCGCCATCACCTTGCCGGCGACGTCCGCGCCGTCCATCGCGAGCGCCTCGCCGGAGCTTCCGTACGCACCGCCAAAGTTGGAACCTAAGCCGCCCGCGGCCTGAGCGAACCCGGCGACGCCGAGCGCCGCCGCTCGAAGCGCTCCCCATCCGTTACCGCCGCCGATGGAGCTCCTCGCGTCGTCGCCGGCGCCCGCGAGGAGCGCCGCGGGCCCGCTCTGCGGCGGGCGGTACTTCACGCTGAAAATCTCGCTTCCCGTGGCGAGAAGCTCGAGAAGAACGTCGTCGGTGGTCTTCAACTCGTCGCAGAGGTCGCGTTTCAGCGCGTCGGCTCCGAACCAAGTCTCGCCGGTGGCCACGTCGTCGATCACGAGCTTCGGCCGCTGGGTCTTGACGAAGGTTTTGAACAAGGTCAACACGTCCTCGATGTCAGCCTTGGACTTCTCCACGTCGGCTTTCTCGATCTTCTTCGTCGGAGTGAGCGTGCGCTTGAATTTGCCCGCGGTGACAGTTTGAAACTCCACACCCTCCTTCTTGAGCCGTTCGTACACGTTGGGAATCTCGGAGATGACGCCGATGGACCCGAGCACGGCGAACGGGGAGGCGACGAGCCTGTCCGCGGTGCACGCCATCATGTACCCGCCGGACGCCGCCACCTGCTCGACGCAGATCGTGAGCTTGATCCCGGCATCCTTGAGTCGGGTGAGCTGCGCGGCGGCGAGGCCGTAGCCCGTCACCGTGCCTCCGCCCGTGTTCAATACCAGCACCACCTCGTCGCCACGTGTCTTCTTCGCCGACCGGAGCACGGCGGTGACCTCTTCGCGCAAGTTACTCGCCTGCGACGCGCGAACGTCGCCGAAGAACTGGAGAACAAAGACATGCGGCTTGTCCCGCCTGTCCATGCGAGTGGCCGGCACGGCGAGGGGATCGCGGTCCCCCTCCCACCCGGGGCTCATGCGAGGATCCGCGAGGAGTTTCAACAGCCGTTCGCGCTTGTGCGCCGGGAGCGCCCTAGCCACCGCGGTGACGTACTTGGCCTCGGCATCGGAGCGCTTCTGGGCGAGCTTGGCGAGCTTGCCGCCGACGCCGCCGCCCAGCTTGGGAAGCTTCTCGAACATGGAATTCTTCTTCCCATCCTTCGAGTCCGCGCCGGCTGAATCGTCATCCTCGCCGGCGTCGACCGCGGCCATCGCCTCGGCGTACAGCGCCCGCTCCTCTGCGTCCTCCACCTCGTCCAGCAGCGGGAAATCGTCCACCGGGGCGTCATCGATCGCGGACGTATCGTCGGACTTATCCTTCTTCTTCTTTCCGGACGCCGCTCGAACCGCGTCGCTTCGAATCCGTCTCGAGAGCGACGCCATCTCCGCGCGGAGCCGTGCATCCTCCCTCGCCCACATCTGCTGCGACGCGGTCACCGCATCCCTCTCCTTGGCCGTCAGCTTGCCCAGCACGGCGGCGTACTTGTCCGCGAACGCCGTACGTTTCTTCGCGGCGTCCACTGCGTCCTTGCCAACAACAGCCTGGTCGAAGGCGTAGGCGTAAGAGTCGAGCCTGTCGTTGAGTCGCTTGATGACGAAGGGGCTCGGTTTCTCGCCGGGCTTGCCGCCGCCGAAGAGGGAGAACCCGGATGGCTTGTCGCCGGATGCCGCCTTGGACCTGCGGGATGAGCCGATTATGAAGAATGCGACGACGCCGACGGTGACAGCGGGGACGCCCCACGAGATTAGCGTCTTGATGGTGTACACGTAAATGTCTTTGGCCTCGGGGGATGCGAGCAGGCCGGTGAACCCGGTCCACCCGGACTTGAGCCAGACGATTGGGGCGAGGCCCCAGAAGCCGGAGGACGTCGCGATCTCGGCGGCGGCGTCCGCGGCGAGGGCGATGTCGCAGTTGGCGACCATCGCGGTGAAGACCGCGGTGGCGACCGCGATCTTGCGGACTTGTTTGCCGTCGATGTTGGCATCCTGGGCATCCTCGAGGGCGACGACGGTGGCATCGTGCACGCGTGCGGGGGCGTCGATGCCGTCAGACGCGCGGTCGTCGGTAGACGCGCGGGCGACGATGACACGAGAGCCCGGGAGGGTGACCGCGCCCGCGCCTCGCGACGCGATTCCGGTGCTCACAAATTTATCCGTGAGGGTGACGGTCGCGCGAGCGCGGAGGGTGCGCCCCTGGCGGGCGGGCGGCGCCATGCGGCCGGCCGGCGTACTCATCATGGTCGTCATGGCGGCCATTAAGTTCGATTTCGTCGGATACCGAAGTCGGTGCGACGAGGCGGAGTGAGGACGCACGGTCGACGACGGTTCAGGAAAACACCTTTCGCCGACGTGGACAAAATTTGTGGCACTGGAGGCCCTTATAACTCGATCTCATACGATAGACGACGTATTACCGTTAGAAATTGTTTAATTATGAGTTGTGTGTGACTGTTTAGCATGTGCGGAACTCATCATGGTCGCCTCGGAGCCACAAAATCGTCTCGGAGCTCCTCGGCTCCTCGAGCCACACACAGAATTCAGAGATGCGCGGCGCCTGTCTGAGCTCACCGGTCGGGGCCGCGACCACGTCCGGTCGCGCCCACAGGGCACCCGCGGGCTCGACCCGGGGCTCCACCATCGTCGCGCGGCGCGCCACGGGGGGATCCACGCGTCGTCCCGCCTCGCAGCTGTTCGGGTCCACCGGCTCCTCCGTGAGGAAGATATCATTTCCGAGGCCGCGCGTCTCCCGAAGCCGCAGATCGTGCGAGGTCAGCGCGGTATCCGCCGATCCCACGCCCGCGGCGTCCGCCTCGACATCGTCCACGAACCCCTTCGACACCGCACCGCTCAAGTTCGAGATCGTCCAGGGCGCCCTCGTCAAGTGGTCGGTGCAGGAGCCCAAAGGGCCGCATCCGCCAACCGCGGTACTGATCCACGGCATCCTGGGCTCGCGCCGGAACCTGCTGTCCTTCGCCAAGCGCCTGGCGCAGAGGTTCCCAAGCTGGCAGTTCATCCTCGTCGACCTACGATGCCACGGACAGACCGCGAACATGCCCACGCCGCCCCCGGGCTCCAACGACGTCACCAACGCCGCGAAGGACGTCCTCGCCACCCTGCAGCATCTAAAAATTTACCCCCACTCGCTCATCGGCCACTCCTTCGGCGGGAAAGTCGCGATGTCCATGGTGCACCAGTTCGGGAAACAGCTCCCGCGGCCGGTGCAGGTCTGGGTCCTCGACACCGTCCCCGGGGACGTGTGGTGCGAGGCTGGGGACCACCCGAGGGATACCATCAACTACGCCAGGACAATCCAGATGCCAATCGCAAACAGAAAAGCGTTGGTGGACTCGTTGACGGGCGCGGGGTTCACGCTCGAGGGTGCGCAGTGGATGACGACGAACTTAACCCCAGCGCCAGGTGCCACCACCGGTGAACTCACGTGGGTGTTCGACATCGAAGGGATCGTCGCGATGTACCAGAGCTACGAGGCTACCGACCTGTGGCCGATGCTGGAGACGCAGCCAGTGGGTTTATCGGTGGATTTTGTCAGAGCCGAGAGGTCCGCGTTTGTGTGGGCGGATGAGGACGTGGGGAGGATCGGAACGTACGGGGGACGGGTGCACTACCTCGCCAACAGCTCGCACTGGGTGCACATCGATAACCCCGACGGGTTGCTGGAGATTCTCGCGCCGTCGTTCGAGCGGAAGAAGTGAGACGGAGTAGTAGCCAAAGTTGACTAATAACGTCGACGACTGATGATAGCAAAATATATCTAATGACCATCACGTCAGGTCGTGAGCGTCTAACCGGTCTCCCCCCATCCACCGCGGCTGCGGCGGCGCGGTCGGCACGCCGCCCGCTCCCCCCCGGAACACCGCGCCGGCGCCATCCCCCCACGCGCTCGCCGGAATCGCCCCACCGCCGGAATCCCCCTCCCGCCAAACCGTCCCATTCTTTCCCTCGTAATGCCTCCGCCGTATGAGCTCCTTAAAGTACGCCTCCACCACCGTCATGTCCACGTCCCCGCGCGTCGCGCTGCACCTTAGGCCACCGCCGGGCGGTGCGATAGAGGTCTGGGACCCGGCGTTTGACGCGGACGGCGGCGTGTCCGGCTGTGTCGTATCGTCGATGTCGAACACCCCGGAGGAGACCCGTCGCAACTCCTGGGTAACCGTGGGTAGCAAACTCGCGAATGAGCCCCTCCGTACGTGCTTTGGGCTCTTCCCCTCTTCACCCGCTGACTCGTCGCCGCGCCAGGCCTTGGGGAGCCGGAGCTTGGCGGCGATG
>MDSY01081954.1_pt1 | contig 20964 bp, 9 predicted proteins | sample 811131 | NCBI WGS metagenome assembly MDSY01 (sample SAMN05326643, study PRJNA326480) | marine metagenome | isolation source: seawater | place: Atlantic Ocean: South West | collected 2010 | reverse complement strand
CGCCCCACACCCCACCCCACACCATCGTCCCCGTCCCGAAACGCACAATAATCCCCGTGGCGACACTCAATTGTTATGGCGTCCCGGGATGGATCGAGCCGGGAGTTGGAGTGTGTGGGACGTGTCGAGGGGTAAAAAAGCGGAGAAACGCGCGGCATGTGACCTCGTAGGTACCAGCCACATACTCCATCAAAAAACCCAGAACGTTGTGCACCACGAGACGCGAGAGGAGCTTAAAGTCGCCTCGTCCCGAGGCCCTAGCACCGCTCCACGTGTAAATGAGGATGCGTGATTTCTCCGTGTTCGATTCGCGACGGGAACGCGCGGGTCGTGACGCGGTCGAACCAAAAAAACCGGTTTACAGGCGAGCGCAAGTATCGCGTACCTTTGGGAAAGCCTCGAGCGCGGAACACACGGAGTTTTTGGCTTCGTGCGTTTGGTAGTGACGCGGTTTGGCACGCGTTGAGGATTGAAAAACGGAAAACATCTGTCAGTTTTTCTGAGGCGAATATACCTAACCTTCCGACTGTTTACTTCGTTGCCACACGATTTTACTGGACTTGGACTCTTCTTGACAGACAGGCCGAGGAGAAACAAAGCGCGGGGAACGGAGCAGGGTATTTGCACTATGGGCGAGGGAAGAACTTGATTTTTTTCGCGAAGACGTTCGTGCACCGTCAGCACCGCGCCGCAAATCGCCGCATTTCCGATTTTTCTTCTTTCCCGTGTTCAACGAAACGCACGCCCGCGTTGACCGGTACGTTTCAAACCTGATGTGGACCCGACGGAGCTTCAAGGACAAGGTTGTGAAAGGGAAATTTTGTCGATCAAGGGAATAGTATTTTTCCAGAGGCAAAAAAAACTACTGTGTACTCCATGTTGTGCTTTCGCTTTCCCTCCCGAGGCACGGTGACCCAGGCACAGTGGGGTACACGGTGGACCGTCCGGCGCACGTGACAGGTGACGCGGACTGTATCGGCGACCCCGCGGGTTCATTCCGGCCGGAGCGCTTGAAGGGCCGGCACTTCTTCCCCATCAGAAGCCGCGCGTTTGTGAAACGTCCAAGGAAGTGAAGTGCCTTTCAGTGAGATTTACCATGCCTTCGGCCCTGGCGTCGTCCCGCGCGACGTCCCTCTCGGACAGCGATGCAACCCTACAAGACGCGCGGTGCCGCGCGGCGAGGGACAAGCTCCGTATTGTGAACGAAGCGGTTGAGGCGCACGAGTCGTACTTGGTGTCTCTCGATGCGTACGAAAACGAGGCAGCGGAGTACAGGACGAAACGCGAGCCTCTGCAAGCCGCGTTCGAACAGAGACGCACTGAGATGGAAACGTTTGAAGCCAAGAAACGACTGGCAGGAGGAGATGAGTCCGATGACGATGAGCCACCGATACACGAAATCAAGCTACAATCCGCGTTCGATGCGCTGAACGCGTTGGGCCCTGCTCCTACCCCACCCCCTGAGATGGACCACTTGAACGAACGCCGCGTCGCGATTGACGGCGCAGAGGGCCCGCCGCTGTTCCTGCTGTGCTGCGGCGTGTTAGAGGGGTGCGGCGATCAAGGCGTGCAACAAGTGAAGGAGCTTATATCACGAGGTGCGGATGTCAACCAAGCCGGTGACCGACCGAACTTTGGAAAGAAACTAACCCCGCTAGCGTTGACGTTGAGCGCGATGGAAGGCTTTCGCGACCCCGGCGAACCCATCGAACCCCCAACACCTGGGTTGTTCGACCCGTTACTCAACGCGTTCGGTGGCTTTATAAATGCACACGAAAACGATGCGCAGGGTTCAGAAAACGACGATTCGATGTCCTTCGCCTCAGACTCAATCAGCGAAAACTCAATCGACTTGCTGTTGAAGCAACAAAGAGGCGAGGAAAGCCCGCGCAGCGTCGGGCGGCTGGGATCCGAGCAATCGTGGGATTCTGAGGAGTCAACTGATGCAATGGAGGAAGCACAAGCAATAGAAAAAATGGCTACTACCTCTACGCAGGTTGAGACGAAAGAAAGAGAGGATGACGATGCCAAAAGTTTTTCCTCTGACGACAAAAGTACCACCTCCAGCGCGTCTAGCGATGTTCACGAGTTCGTCAAACCCACGCGCCCCGCTCGATTGAGTCATTTGAAAAATCTCGTCACCGCGCTTCTTGCGGGCGGCGCGAACTTTGAGTGGAACGAAAACGACGAGTTAATGACTCAAGAAAAGGTGTGTCTTAGGCCGTTCACGGACGGGCGCAACGCTGCGTTGGCGGCGCCGTATCAAAATGTTTTCCCGTACCTGGGGAAGATGGGTACAAGCACTAGAAGTGCTTTTTTTTTAGCGTGTCTTGGAATTGTCAACGTTGACGCTTCGTTAAACACGCGTTTAGCGTGCGTTGATATTACATCTCGACTACTCACCCTCGGCGCGGACTGCAACGAAACCGGTTCGAGGCCAGGTAAATCCAGATTAAGCGGTACAGAGTTGACCCCTTTTGCTCTGTTAATCGCTTCTATGGAAAGCGACGCGGTGTTTGGTTCGTCTCAAAGAACACAGTATAATTTAGATGCCATCTCCGGGAACCCGAACGCCATGGCTGCTTCGTTAATTCTGGCTGCGACGAAAAGCATTGAAAAGGAGCCGGTGTTAATCGACACCACACCGTACGTCGTGCCCATGCTTAACGTGGACCAAAACACGACGTTTACACACGTCCCGACGCTGGAGGAGTATCGGCAACGGCGCGTCGTGACCGGGCACGTGAGTGACGCTGAAAACGAAAAAAGAGAAAAACCTGGAACATTGAAACCGTGCGGACCACACTTGTGGCACGCCGCGTGCGCTGCCGCAGAGGGCGCGGGTGTTCCCGCAGTAGCAGTGTTGAAAAAGCTCTTGAAGCTAGGCGCGAACCCCGACGCGGTGGGGTCACGGCCCGGGCACTGCGTTTCAGGGACGCCGACGCTCACTATGTGCGTCCACGCGCTGCGCGGGAAAACGCGGGACCCCAAACGTTTGGTGGACCAGCCCTGGTGGCCTGAAGAGGCGAAACAGTCAACTGGAGACATAGGAAGTAGCGCCAGTGGTTCGCAAAGTGGGTCGGTGAGGAGTACAGGTTCGCAGGGTGATAAAAAAGCGCAACTATCGTTTGAGGGGCGGCGGATGTTCGAGACGCCGACGAGTCCGGCAGTGGACGGTGCGGATGTATCAGGTGTGGATGCGCCAGGTGCGTCAGATGATACTTCCGTCGACCTTTCACAAAAGCAATACCCTGATGCGCACACGAGTTTCGGCTGGGTCACGCGGGCGAATTCAAAAGCAGTCGACGCCGCGAACGCCATCGCGGTGAATCACAGGGACACGCGCGTCAAAGCGGCGGCGAAGTTATCCGAATCCATCGTTGATTTACAGAACTATGTTCCTTCCACTGAAAGCGATCGAGTTGACCGCGAATCACGATCAAGAATGGACTTGCTCTCTATGACTGATGCGCTGCTCGATAACGGCGCCGACGCAAACTGCCCGATGCGCGTTATAAACGAATACGCGCGCGAACTGAAAACGGATTTATCGTACCCTCTCGGTATCGCGGTGGGTTTGTTCGCGGATGGGCTAGGCGATATTTCTCGCCAATGCGCCCTGCTACTCCTAAAACAAGGCAGAAACGTGAACGTCAGCAAAAGAGGTGTGACGTGCTTCCCTTTAGTCGCTCCGCCTTTGTACGCCGCGACGGTTGCGATTCGAAGAAACGTTCCGCAGTCGGTTGATCTGTGGCGGCTTCTTATCGAGAAAGGCGCCGACGTTAACGGAGTAGGGCTTTACATCGAAGGCACAAAGCGTACCGTGTTGATCGAGTTGTTACACACGTTAAGGGAAGGGGTTGTGTTCCGTCCTGGAGTGTTATCGCTGATCAAGGAACTTTTGGAGTTGGGGTGCCACGTGCGACAAACGTGGCCTGAAGTGTATTTGGCGTCTCCTCATCCCGCTTACGGGTACGTTGAAAACACGCCGTTCGCGGAGGTTGGTGAGAATTCTGTCACTAAATACGCACACTCCAGCGTTTCGCTTCTGGGGTCATCCGCAGTGAACGCTGCTACTCAATTAAGTGAGGAGTTGGGAAGCGTTGACGGTTCACAAGAATCCGGACAAGACTTCAGACAAGACTCCGGACGCAACCGCGACGCCACGGTCCGTGTGCGCCTCTCCGACGAGCGCATCGACGAGCTTGTGGCGACGCTATCGGAACGCTACGGGTTCGACGTGACACATGCACAAGTGCGGGAAATGGTGGGCGAAACCAAGACGCAGCACGTGTATACCGCGCACGTGACTCAATCTGAATCTGTCTCAGATGCCTCCATGCACGACGCTGATAATCAATCAAAAGCATCTAGTGTGTCGACGTCAGGCCCCGGACCCGGAGCGTATTTCCCGTTGTTCCGCCAACGCGTCGGCACGTGCATATACGCGCCTCTGTTCTGGGCCTTCGAAGCGGTGTGCGGCGACGGCTTCGACGAAGGCCGACAAGCCGTGGAAGCGATCGTTGATAAATTGAACGGCGACGTGGACCAAACTCAAGGCTTGAACCATCACTCGTACGTACAAGGGTCGTTAGTCGCGATGGGCGTCGCGGCGGCCATTGAAGCGGCGAAGCCGATGGCTCCGTTTGAACAGAAAGTTTCCGGATCAAACGTAGAGCGAGGTGCTTTGGTCAGCGAATCCGAGTTCTCATCAGTGTCCACTGGGACTGTGCCCCCCGTTCCAGAACATTCAATGAAAGTAGCACTTGAAACACAAGAAAACGTGGAGAAAGAGGGTCACATTGACTCCTTACCCGCCGTGTACAAGGACCTCGAGTGCGCTGCTAAAACCGCAGCTGCGCAAAAACTCGTCGCGGATGCGCATCGAGTGGAGAAGCTCCCCGCTGCAGAAAACCGCTCCAAGTTCCGGAGTAGAGCACGTGGGGTTCTCGGTGCTTCGCGTTTCGACCGCGCGATTCGAAAAACGGCCCGAGAAAAAGCCGCCAAAGAAGCCGCGGAACGGTTAGAGAGGGAAGAGGATGCCCGGGAAAAAGAAAAACGGGAAGCGAACCGGGCTCGAACTTGGCGCGGCGTTGGTACACGCACGGCGGCGGGGTACTTTGACTCAAGGAATGAGGGGTTAGAGTCGCCGTTTGAATTGAATAAAATCGATGACGCTCCCGGTGATCTGGACGAACAGGAAATACAGCTTCACTTAGAGCTTGACGAAATGGGCGCGCCGTCGCAAGTCGGGAAGGGTGACGACGTCGGGGATTTGCGAAACGTGACTGAGCATTTATTCACGGAGAAACAAACGCAGGCAAATCTCCTAGGCGCGCTGAACTTTCTGCTGTTCGGGGAGGATACTGAGGTGGAGAATGACCCTAATTCGAGTATCGCTGCAAGAGGAGAAGCGTATCAATTTGCCCTACGACGGTACGAAAAAGCATTGTCCAACAGCGCAAAGAGACTCGCCGCCGTACAAAAAGTGGCAAAATTATTCCTCAACAAGACGAAGAAAATAAACGCCCCGTGCGTCAACCCGTTGTTAGCGGAGGTTGGAGCCGCGAGTCTGGCGCCGTACGAGTACACCGCGTTGTTCTTCGCGTTGCACGGCGGAGCGGTCGCATTGTGTGCGGAGCAGATGGAGGTTGCCGATGAATTGGTGAGTTTGTGTCTTGATCTCGACGCGGACGTCTCGATGCCCGGCTCGCACGCCACGGTTGGGGGTTTGGTGGAGGAGGAGAAATTCATCAAAGCCGGTGCTGACTCGAAAACGTTTGACGTTGATGCTGCTCGCCGCACTGCGTTACAGTCCTACCCGTTGATGTGGGCCGTCGCTGCCGCACTTCGCCACGACAACCCTTTAAAAAATGTGGACGACGTTCTGGAAACCACCAAGAGGATTTTGATGAAGGGGGCGGACCCCACGCTGATGAACATTCAAGTCAAGCAGAGTGAGAAGGATGAGAAGGATAACGTATCGGGGGTTGATACCTCCTCGAATAACGGATTCACGTCAAAGGTGTTACACTTGTGGGACGAGCGGTGCCTTTTGTTAGAGGTGTTCGACCAACACGAGTGGCAGCGGGTGATGACGCTTCGGCTGAAGCTACAAAAGTACCTCACGGAGTGCGGCGCGCGGTCCGCGTTCAGGGTGGAAACCGGCATGACTGCGGTGGCGAAGAGAGCGGCGCCGTACATGACCTCGCGAGTTATTAAACCAGAGAACCATACAGCTAATGCAAATGAAAAGGCGCAGTGGGCCGCTGGTGTCAGGCGTACTAGGAAACTGTTAGAACACGGAGGCGTCCCGTCGCAGTACGCGGTGTGGGTGTGGCCGGTGAGCGGGGAGGAAACGTATCCCCAGGATGACGCGCTGATTGATGTTTGGCAAAAGAATGAGAAAGATTCAAACAAGACAACCTCTGCGATTGATTCGTCTGATTCGAAAGCACGACGTGTCGCTTTGGCGTCCACGTATGCGGGCGGCGTGGGTGAACATAAACAACCGTCGGACTTCGGAGCCCCCGCACGTCCCAATGAAATCGAAGTCAAACGAAAGCATGTCAAGCGCGACGCCGTGGTTGGAACCGTCAACGTCTCGAAAGTCACGCACGAAGACGCATTCTTTACCGATAAATTCGACGACCGAACCTACCAAGGGGTTGCCGACTTTAACTCGACGCTCCTGAGTAAACAACTCGCAACGAGGCTTCTTTGGGAAGATAGAGTCGACACAAGTGGCGAGCGCGAAGATGCCGCGCGACGAGCGTCCGTGCTCGCGGTCCGGGAACTCCTGAAGGGCGAGCCTGAGGAGCCGAGCTCGAGTGATTCTGAGTCAGAGGAAGAACTCCCTCAACCTCCGTCCAGCGAATCCGACGCGAGCGAGTACGAGAGCAAGTACAAGTTTTTCCCGGTCGCGAAGACGTTCAAACGCCCGAAGGATGCCCGGAAGAAGAGTCGTGGAGTGGTGCACGCGGTGCTGGTGTGGACCGGGTTTCGCAAGAAGAAGGAGAAGGAGTTACTTGAAAAAGAAACTGAGACGGCGTGGGATGTTGCCGCAACCCGACCACAACGCGTTTCACAAATGAAACAGAACGACAAGGCGGTTAGTCATGAAAAAACCGCCAAGGTGACTTTATCGGATCGCAGAACTTCCGCCATTTCGTCCATAGCAGATGCTTTGATGGTGAACAAAGACGCAAAGCAAAGCGACCGGTGGAAGGGAACGAAATCACTGGCGGAGATGGCGCGACTCGACGCGGCGAAGAAAAATGAAAAATTGCAAACAGAAAAGGCGATTGTGGGAAAAAGGCTGATCAAGGCTAAAGCGTTTCCTGGAGCGGCCCCTCGATCTGCGCGCGATGAATCACTCTCGCCGCCCCAAAAGGCCTTTGGCGCGCTTGGGAAGTACATGCAGGCCGTGGAGCGGGAAGAGCAGTGCGACTGGAACGCGGTGAAGAGACGACCAGTGAGGAGATTGTTGACGTGAGTATCGTGATAAACTAGAAATATTGATACGTCGAGACTGTACACTATTATTTTCTCGTCGACCGCCTGGCTCGTTTCGGAGTGTTCTCCTCTGGAGGTGTCTCGTTTGTTTTCGAGCGCTTCTTAGCTGGGGTTCTTTTGGTGGATTTCGCTGCGGGTTCTGGGGCGGGTTCTTCCATCGCTTCGGGGACTGATTCTTCCTTCGCCAATGGTTTTTCTGGCGATATTTGTTTTTCATTTTTGTTCTCAACAGACGCATCCGCAACCGGCGCTTGTTCTTCTTCCTTCTTGTTCCCCACTTCACCATTCTCGTCCTTCTTTATCGCCTGTCGGTCTGATCTCGCACGTGCTTCCCTTTCCTCCCGTTCCCGTCTCGCCGCTTCCTTAGCTTTCTTTCGCGCCTCAAGCTGCGCTAAGCGTTCTTGAGGGATGTGCACTTTCATTGAAATTTCCAGGGATTGATTGTCCGCCGTCTTCATAGTTATGGTTTTGTGTGTTAGCTTCTCTTCAGCTGCGGCCGCTGCAGCGCGCTCCTCGTCCGTCATCTCAGTCTCTTTATGCTTCTTCGCAGCCATGATTTCGTCGAACGAGCGGACGTCGATAGGGGGGATAGAGTGCTTTCCGGAAACAGGATGCTCGCTTGTTTGCTTAGCAAACACGGGAGATACGGCGGCGCCTCCATCTTCACCCGCCGCCGCCTCCCTCGCCGCGGCGGATGCTAAAAACTTGGCGTTGGCGTCCATTGCGGAGATTTTGGGGGCAGCCTTCTCCACGGCTCGGCGTGCGGCGATTTCTTGTTGACGCGCGAGTTTTTTGGCCTTCTCAGCTTGTAACGCTGCAGATTTCTCAGCTCGCAACGCCGCTTCATCGCCAGTGACTTCTTTTTCTCCAGACTTTTCGGCAGGCGACATTTCGGTGGGTTTGGTAATCGCACCCTCCCTCACCCCCTCCCGTTCCGCTTTCTCCCGCTCCGCTATTTTCGCCGCCACCTCCGCTCTCGCCGCCTCCGCGCGTTCCTTTTGTTTCCGTTGCCGTTCCAACAGACGAGCCTTGACGTCGTCGCTGGGCAGCACGATCGTCTTCCCCGAACTCTCGTCGAAATGTTTCAGATTTGGGACTGGCGGGGCGGAAGTCGCTCCTCCAGCTTGCGCAACCTCAACTGGGGTTTCCTCCGCAGACGCGGGCGCGGCCGTGACAGCATCCGCGCCGGGCGCGGACATCGCAAGGTCGGAGACACGTCACTGCGCGGAGTGAAGTTTGCAGTGCAGAATTCGGTGAAACGATTTCGGTCACTCATTCGCAGAAAAATACAGTATTCAACAATGTCACAAGATGCATCGGTGATCGGCCATGTGAGCCTACCATGTCAAACTATTCCTACTAAAATATCTACCCCTAAAAGTCAGAACACCTCCCTCCCCGTTCCCAGTCTCCGAACCGCGTTGGTTCCGGTCCGCGTGGGCCGTTCCACTCGCCTGTTTTTTTGTTGGATTCGTGTTCAGATCCATCGTCCCCTACGTCGTTTTCAATCGCGACTTGCGACGGGGTTTTCTCAGTGAATTCCGACATCTGCTTCTCAACCTTGGCTCGGAGCGGCGCTAGCAGGTCATCAGGGTCGAAGCCCTCGGGACCGGGACGCCAGCCACGCTTTGAAGATTGGACTGGGTCGTCTCCAGACGCGAACCCTCTTTGGAAACAAAACGACGACGTGGCTTCGTTACGGATGAAGCCTCGAGAACTCGGTCCTTTCACGGCTACTGTTGAGAAATCAAATCGCGCGGTTCGTGTGACGGCTGTCACCGGAAGTGCGAACGCGTCAGTCATGCATCCGTGCCTCGCGACCGATAAAACTGCGCGGAGAACACGTGGCATTGTGCGTCGGGGTGTGTGGTCATCACCGAAGTCAAAGAAAAATATCCTCGAGACTGCCGACACTTTCCGAGACTTTACTTTCTCAACCCTATCCTCGACACTCCTGGCAGCGCGTGGCTCCGTGCGCGCCTCAGGGTTAGGGTTTAGGTTTGTCCACCATGGCGTCCGTCACTGTTTCCGTGGTGCACGCGTTCGCGCGGGCCACGCGACGCTCACCCTCTATGAGCAAACAGTCCGCCTCGATCCGCCAATCTCGTTCGTCACGTCACACATCTCATCGCGTCTCCGCGTCCACGTCCCCAGTTGATATCAAATCCGATAAGCAGGCGCACAACGAGGAGCTTAAACACACACGCGACGCGATGGTCGGCGGCTGTTCCGATTGCGAAATGCCGTTCGAAAACGAACGCGCCACGGTGCTGGCGGGTAAGGTGATGGTTGGTCATTCCAGGCTGGTTGAGATGGAAGCTGAATCTAATTCCTCAACGAAAATGTCCCTGCGCGTGTTGGTGATCGGCGCGGAGACGGGTAAGCTGGTCAAGGAACTACTCAACCAAGGCGCTACACACGTGCTAGTTATCGACCACAGCCAGAAGATGCTGGACAGAGCGGCGGAGCAATTCGATGCATTGGGCGTTTCCGGAAACGAAAGCGGCGCTCGATTTCTTCAAGCCGACGTCAGCGACGTTCCCGCGTACCAAGGCCCGTTCGACGCGGTTGTTTTCAACGATACCTTGAGTAAGGAATTCGACGCGAAGGATTCGTTGGGGAGAACGCTGTTGCTGACTAGGCCAGGCGCACGAGTCGTGGTGTCGGAACGGGAAGGGGAAGAGGGTGACGAAACAACCCAATTGGACGTCGACCAATTGGTTTTGGATTTGCCGGCGCAGCGATTGGATTCAAATCCAGAATTAGGAAAAACCATGGCGAGTGAGGCTGAACTGGAGACCAAAAGCGATAAAGCATTGGATCATTTGGACCTGACCTGCTCTTCAAGAATATGGACCTATGAAGTCCCCCCCTTATTCAGCTTGCGAAACACGATCAACCTCACCGCGCCCGTTGTGACGGGCTTTGGAAGAGGCTCCAAATTAATGGGCGTGCCCACCGCGAATTTGGATCCAGAAGTGCTCAGTGAGCAATTAGACAGAATGCGAAAAGGCGTGTATTTTGGGTACGCCAGGCTATCTGGCGATGTGAAACACCAGAAGTGGTGCAAGTGCGTGGTGAACGTCGGGCAACGGCCGACGTTCGCGGACGGCGAAGGCGTTACCGTCGAGGTGCACGCGTTGAGGGATTTCGGCAGAGACTTCTACGGCGAAACAATGTCCGTTTCCGTTCTCGGGTTCATCCGCCCTGAAATGTGGTTTGACGGGTTCCAACAATTAGTCGCGCGGATCTTCGCGGACATCGGGCTGGCAAAGAACTTTTTGGGGGATGACAGGTGCAGAGAAAGGGTGGACCAATCAGTGGGGTTCGCCGCGGATGAATGATTTTGAGTTTGAGAAAAGAAAAATAATTGAGAGACTAAAAAGTAGTACCAATGGAGACTTGTGATGATATACCTCACGGAGACCCACCATACATTACACAAGATACACCTGATGATATGCCTTTAGTAACTCGGTATATACCAAATTTATGATTAAAATACTTAACCTCTCAATATTCTGGAGCTGACTCTCTTCACTTTCGCGGGACGCATCGTCGAAACGCACACCCTTTGCGGGGCTTTGCCGCGTTTCGTTTCACAAGTCTCGCGTGTTTGCGAAGGTCGCTCCGAACAATCGAGGGCTAGGTCTTAGGGTTTACGAGGGTTATGGTTCAGGGTATCAGGGTATATGCGCTGTCCTGATGGCACGGCTCACTATTAACCCTAATCCTGCATCCACCGCGACTTATGCCGATCCCAAAACGTCATCCACGAACGACCCGAGTTTCCCCTCCGGGCCGCCTTTGCCGTCCACCAGGTGTTCGCCCGTGGCCATCTTACTGTACAGCAGCTCGTTGGTGTCCATCCTGAGCACCTCAAACGCGCCCTTTCTCCACAGCGCGTTCTCACCGCCCTCAATGGGCTTGTCCGCTTGGTTCTCCGCGTACCACCCCTTTCCGGCCGGGACGGTTGATTTGAGAACGTCTGTGACATTATAAGTCCAGTCGAACTTTCCCGGGTGCGCCGCGTCAGCCTTCGTGATGAGCATCTTGACGCGGGGGAGGTAGTTTCACTTCTCACAGAACTCGATGTGAATGGGGATGCCGGCGGTGGCAGCGGCGCGGACAGAGGCCTGGGGTGATAGGGGGTGATATGGGGTTGATCGGGAGGCACGAGGAGGTGTGGGTCAGTATCCCGAACAACGCGTCAGACTGATTCCTCGGGGACGATGACAGACGATGAGGGTGAAGAAATCTGATGGAGAAACGGGTCATTGGGTGGTGCGGTTGACAGCTACCAGACGTACCTTGCGCGTGTTGCGGCGTACTGAGAGCTTGGCGGACGGGGTCGCGAAGGCGGCGCGGGCGGACAGGGTCTGCATGACGACCGACGGTGTGTGCCGTGCTGTTGCGTAGTGGGGACAAATGCCTCTGATCATGCTGAGCTGGACGAATCTTGGCAACCTGAGCCAAAACCCAAAACGCCATTACCAAAACTTCTTCCATTCTGGAAAAATGCGCCCACTCTCGGCCGCGCGGCACGGCGAGGGGCACGGAGTGGGCCAGGGTGGACGATCTGCACTGCGGTACACGGTGATGGGTCTCACCGTGCACCACGACAATTTCTACTTTTCCGATGCGCAGATTGAAAAGTCCCCGAGCCGAGACGACGGCATCGATGAGGTATGCGAGTTCAGATCCAAAGTGTACGGTTGCGAGTTAATCCAGGAGGGCTCCATATTGCTGAAAGCCACTCAAGCCGTGGCGTGTACCGGCCAAGTCCTGCTACACAGGTTCTACGCCAAGCGCAGTTTGATTCACTTCGACGTGGAGACGGTAGCCGCTACGTGTGTGTTTCTGGCGTGCAAGCTGGAGGAACAACCGCGGAAAGTCCGAGACGTCATCAACGTGTTTCACCGAGGGAAGGGAGTGAGGAACAGAGGGTTGAATGGGACGGCTGGCAACACGGGTACTGGCAACACTTCTACCTCTAACAACTCCTCAACCGACCCTCTCCACCCTCTGGATACCCAAAGCGACCAATACGACCAGTTGAAGTGCGATTTGATCAGGACCGAGCGCCACGCGTTGCGCGAGTTTGGTTTCTGCGTACAAGTAGAGCACCCACACAAGTTCGTGTTGAACTATTTGCGCATGTTCGAGTGTGCTGGTGATAAGTCATTAATTCAAAGTAGCTGGGCGTACGCCAACGACTCATTACGGACGGATTTGTGTATACGGTTCAAAGCGTGTCAAGTCGCTGTGGCGTGCGTGCATTTGGCCAATCGATTCTTGAAGCGAACAAAAATGCCAGAGAAAAATAACGAACATTGGTTTCTTCTCTTCGACGTCACTGAAGGGGATTTGAATATCATGTGCGAGTCGATCTTGGCGCTGTATGTGATGTGCGCACCTGGGGGTGAGAGGGCGCGGTACATCGACGTGAAGAAAGCAGAAGTTGACGTAAAGAAAGCGCAAGGTGACGCTAAAATCACAAAACAGGTCAAGGAAGTGGAAGCAAAACTTTCGTATATACGTTCACTCGAAAATCAAATCACGGAGCAAACGGAGCGCCGACGGTCGCGGTCGCCAGAACGTGGTCAAGGTCGGGGTCGGTTGGGTGACAGACGTGACGTGTCTCGTGACCGGCATGAACGAAGAGAGCGAAGCCGAAGCCGCGACCGACACGATCGACGGCGAGACGAAACGAGACAGTAGGAAGGGTAATAAAAAATTAGATAGCATTGATATGACCTCGAACAATACTCCGAAGTCCTTTAGTCACACTCCCTCCTCCCTCTCACGCCTCGACGTTGTTAATGGTCAACAGATCCCCGAGCTTGCTGGTGTAGTAATCGGGGTGGATTGAGTTCTCCGGCGACTTCAGGGTTTCCTCCGTGGTGACCCCCGATAGCACCAACAACGTCCGCAGCCCCCCGTCTTTCCCGAAAAGAATGTCGGTGTCCAACCGGTCGCCGACCATACAGATCTGGTCTTTACGGATTGAGAACTTGTCCGCGATGTAGTCCAGCATGAATGGCGCGGGCTTACCCACCACGGTGGGTTCACGTTTCGTGGAGCCCTTGATGGCGCCCACCATCGAGCCGTTGCCCGCCCACTCCTGCGCATCCGTTAAGTGCGTAACCGCGTCCATGTTTGTTGCGATGAACTCGCACCCCGGATTTTCACGGATACACAGCGTGGCGTACTGGATCTTGTAGTAGTTCACGTTCCTGTCGAAGCCCACAATAACCGCGGCGACGTCCTTGTCGTGCTCCATGAGTTGACCGGAGGCGAGGGTTACTTCTTTGCCTTTATCGGCTTCGCCTCCTAAATGAGAAACTCCAACGAGATCCAGTTCTTCACTAATCCCTGTCTCTCCAATCACGTACACTTTCTTGTCCTTGGGGAAGTTCTTTGACTCGAGATACGCGGCCGCGGCGAAGGAGGAGGAGAACACCTCCTCCGCGGTGATTTCAAGGCCCAACGATAAAAACTTGTTCAAGTAGCCCGCGCGCGATTTCGTGCTGTTGTTGGTGACGAAAATCAACCGCTTGCCCATCGCTCTGAGCATGGCGATGGTTTCCGGGACGCCCTCGATGAGCGAGTCGCCTTTCCAAATCACGCCGTCGCAGTCGAATATGAAGGTTTCCACGGAGTCCACAAGCGGCTTCTTGTCCCCGTCCCCGAGCAGGTTGATCTCCGCTCTGGCGCTCATGGCGACGACTTTCTTCGCACGCACGGGAGTGACTTTCGCGAGGGTCTTGCCCCTGATGGAAGAGGTCTTGGCGGAGACCCGGGTGGCGACGGAGGTGAAAGACGCGGCACAGGTCATCGTTGGGTAATTAAAGGTATCGACGCGAGTGGGTGCACCACGCGCGTGAAGTTGTGGAAATAGAAGGAGCTTACTTGTCACAGGACCTGATGGCGAGTTCGTGGACGAGAGTGAGTGATTCTATCCACTGCCAGACAGCACTGGGGTGCCGTTCGACACCAGTATCGACGTATTCGCACACCAGTATCAACCCCTACGACAGTGTGAACTCGTTCGAACTTTTCTCGGTTGGCACCCAGAAGCAACAACTTCCTTCGTCCGTCTTCGTCCCTCTTCAGAGCGGGGCGCACCTAGCGGGTGGTGCGGCCCTGTTTCGTGTCGGGATGCGTCGGCTGGCTCTAGTTGCGTTCGTCACGGTGCTGTTTTTAGTGGCACTCGCGAGCCTCGCCGCGGCTCCAGAGGAGACCTCTAACTCGGGTTCGTCGCAATGGCAACAACGACCGGATGGCCAAACCGACGGCAGTGCGAGCTTCAAGCCGACGTCCGGAACACGTCAAAGTGACCACGCGTCGAACACGTCTCCCGGCAATCACCCGGGGCGAAGGGTTCTTCAAGCCGTGTCTGCACCGACCGCGACGCCACCGACGTTACGACTGTTGAGGGAAGATGCGGATGTCACGAAGGGCATTACATTTTCCCTCGCAGGTTCGTTGGACAACACGATAGATCCAACCGGTGAGTTCGCAAACAAAAGGTTAGCCGCGGTCATCACAGCCCCGATTCTTTGCGGTGACACGGAGAGCATCGGTGCGACGTGCGGTAAGCTATTTCAAGTAACCCCCGACGGCTACAAAGGAGAGGAGTTGGTCACGGATACATGCACCGCTGATTCTAATATAGATTCGCAGTGCAAAGTCACGGATTACAACAATCGCGTTTTATTCGTACCGCAACCGGGCGGCGCCGACCTGGACGGCACGAACGGCGCACCGTACGCCTCGGTGACGTACGCCGTGGTGGATACGGTGCAGGTTGGTTCGCCGTACAACTCGGTTAACGATCAAAGGTCAAATAGCGCGGTGGTTAGCATAAGAGTAAACGCTAAGCCGAAAGTTGATGACTCTTTACGTCGCGTGTTCGTCGAAAGCGATTTCGACGCAGCGTTGCCTCTTTTGTTTTTAGCGACTGATTCGGACGGGGACGAGGTGACGATTCAAACCGTCGGGTTGCTGCCTGGATATACACCCGTTTTGGGCACCAGGAGCGGTATAGGTGTGAATGACCCAGGGATCGTAACCCCTGAACCTGAATGGCACTTAGTGGATGGTTCTTCAAAAGGCCATTCTTTACCATCAGACGGCATCGGCGTTGCATTACCCCCCGGGTCGCAAAAAATCTGGTTCAGTCCAAGTGGGGTTGGTGATTCAGATACTTGTTGCCCCGCCCGAGTCTGTCTCGGCGTGAACGTCCCCGCTACGTGTCGCCCTTGTTACGACGACGCCTCCACGGTCGGCTCGACGAAACCCGAAAACGACTGTCTGTGCTGCCCCGGGCGTCACTTTTACGGCAGCGTTACCTACGTCGCCTTCGACGAACACGGATTGAGGTCAAACGATATAGGGCAAATCGATATATACGTTCGCCCTGGATCGAAATGCCCTGAAGTTCCGTCTTTAGGGTTAGGGCATTCAGGGGGTTCAGGGCATCCGCAAACCCTATTCTCACCTCCCAAGGTGTTCACCACGGAGGGCTCCAATGTTTACTTTCGGTTAGCCGCAAGGAACTTTGGCGAGAAGAAATGCACCGACGTCGCTGCCAGCGGGTTCGACCCTCCGTACGTAGACTGCGAACCAGAACCGATACGAGGCGTGGTGTTGAACCCTCCATCCACTGCTGTTGATGTGGAAGATGAAGGGTCACTTTTAGCGGTGGTTTTCCCGGAGGATCTTGAGTTATTAACCCAGGCTTTTAACGACGGCGGCGTGGCCAAGGCGTTGGTTTCAAAATTCGACGCCGACGACATTTCAAATTTTGGCAACACGTCATCCTTAACGACGCTCACTTACCCACTACGGAGTTCCGGGTTACAGTCGGTAATAACCGAGTGCGTTCGAGTTGGGGTGTGTTCGTTGACGGCTTTGTTGGAGAGGGACGATGTGCCTCCGGCGGACTGGCCTTCCATGCCGAGCCAGTGGACGGATGGCACTGAGTACGACATTACAAATGCAAAAGTGGTCCCAGGTAACTCTCGGTTAATCCTAGCATACACCCCCCCGCAAATCGCGGCTGGCTTCCCGTACAAAACGTTCGTATACGGAGTAGTGGACGACGCTAACTTACCGTCACTGACAACGAGCACTTCGCAGATATTCGTGCAACACCAACTGAACCAAAACGCGTCGCGATTCACGAAGTTCCCGTTCTGGGCGTTCCGCCCGATTTCCAGTTCCGACGACTTTTTCATTGGCACCAAAGCGGAACACACCGTGAACTGGTGGCAAATTGCGGTGGGGAGTAATAATACTGGAAGTGGCGGTTCGATTTCTGGTTCATCTTCTGGCTTGAATTCTTTGAACATATCAACCGTCGTGCCAAACGAATTGATTAACTCAAACTTTCTGGTGCCAAAAAAGTTAGGCGAGATGGGCGCGTTTGTTTATCCTTTCGGGCGGAACGACATCGGGCAATTAGGCGTTGCGTCCGCCCGACCGAATAGATTTCCAAAAATCGCCAACGACGTGCGCCACCGAGGCCTAGACCTCTCCAAGCTCGCGATCGGTATACGGTCGACGATTGGGATTTCGAATAGCGACGGTAAGGCGTACGCGTGGGGCGACGGGAGCAACGGGCGGCTCGGGACGGGTGATACGTTTCCGAGAACATCTCCTACTGCCATACAAGGCCTAGGGGACGCTGTTGTCTCAAACGTCGCCGCGTTTGCGGGACACGCCGCCGCGGTGACGAATTTAGGGCATTTGTGGACATGGGGGGACAATGAAGGCGGGCAGCTGGGACGGCCGAGACGAACAGGGAGGTTACGAGGACCCTCTGCTGTTGCGGTGGACCCTGTGGCCGCCGCCGCGAGCACCCCCAAGGCCCCGAAGCGCGTCACCGCGGGCGGCTTGGACGCGCGAATGATAAAACAAGTCGCGGTCGGGGATAAGCACACAGTGGCCTTGGATAGTGAGGGTACCTTGTGGTCATTCGGTTCAAACTCTGGTGGCCAACTCGGCAGGCTGGAGTGTTTAATTCAGAACCCGTTGGACGGCGCGGCGGGGTGTGAAACTTGGGGCGCCCCCGCGTACGGCGTTCTCGAAACACCCGGGGCGATTGTTTTGGTTTCAAAGTCACGAGTTGACCGTCCTTTCGCTGAAACTTCAGGGTCAGTTTTGAGGGACACTGACCTTTCAATCGGCGTGAAGTTCAGTTCGGTGGCTGCGTCCGCGCGGTACACCGTCGCGATATCTTCCGCGCCGCCGCCTGCGAGTACGGAGGAACGTTTGTTGCTTGACTCGAAGTATTCCCCTAACAAAAACGGCCAGCCTCCGTACGTGGAGTTACCGAATGACCCTGCGTTTCCTGGAAACGCGTCTGTTATGGGCCAGGAGAAGTTCAACCAAGTATCACACGCCATGGGGGGCAGAGTGTACACGTGGGGCTGGGGCGACGTCGGGCAGCTGGGGCACGGCGTAGGGCAGACGCCTGACTTGCGTGATTCGTACCGAGCGTCAGTGCCCACGCCGGTCCCGGCGTTGGAGGGAATCGACGTGGTACAGGTCAGCGCCGGGCCGACGCACGTCGTTGCGGTTGACCGAGTAGGAAGGGTGTACACCTGGGGCGGCGGGGTGTACGGGCAGCTTGGACACGGCGACCGGAGGCCTTCTTTTCACCCCAAAGTGGTCAAGGCGTTGTTGGGCGTGAACATCACTTCCGTCACCGCGGGCGCCAGGCACACCGTCGCCGTGGACGACATGGGCGAAGTGTACGCGTGGGGCTCCAACGAGTTCGGGGAGCTGGGTTTGGATCCCCCGCCCCCGCTGGACCCTGAGAAAGGGGCGCCGTACCTCACGTTAAGGGGGTGGACACAGGATGACGTGGAGGACGGGGAGTTGAGTGACGGGGAATCAACTCAAAGCCCTAACTCTGATTCACAAAGTTCTCAAAGCGATTCACAAAGCTACCGCCGGCGTCGTAACATCTTGCGCATCGACACCGAGGATGACCCGTCCGGACAATTCGACTTGATTTTCGAGCGATTGCGCGACTCTGTAGATAGTACGGGCGATGTGGCGCACACGCACGCTACGTTCAGGGCGTTGATCGCGGGAGTCGAACCTACTACGCCCCCCCCCTGGTCCGACGCGTACCGCTTCGCCGAAGTCGCGGCGTCTGATTTCGATTTAGACTCGATCAGGAACCGAGCCTTCGGGTGGGGCTGGACCGTGGGGCAGGTTGTGGCGAGTGCTGGCGTCGTTGAGTCTATTGCGCTGCCTCAACTGGTGCATAGGTTGGCACAAGTGTCGGAAACTGCGGCCGGTGATGGGTTCACCGTAGCGGTGAGAAGGGCGTGCCGGCCGGGAACGCGGCTGGATCGGAGCACCGGGTCGTGTATCACCTGTCCTTCTGGCAGCTTTGCGGATGATGCGTCGAGTGAGGTGTGTACTTTGTGCCCCAGAGGCCGTGTAGCGGGAACTCCAGGAAGTTCTGTTTGTGAACCCTGTGCTCCAGGGTCGGTTGCCGTGGATATTGGGTCATCTCAGTGCACCGAGTGCCCCGCCGGGCGGTTCCTGGGCTTCGGCGGAGGCAGTGCGGTGGAGCAGTGCGCGCCGTGCGCGCCCGGAACGTTCGCCAACCAATCAGGGAGTGACAAGTGTTTCGAGTGCCAGCCGGGTAGCTATCAGCCGGCTTTCGGGCAAACGGAATGTATCTTGTGCGAACAGTCGACGTACCAGCCGAAAACAAAAGCCAGTAATGTCCAAGAGTGTTTGCGGTGCCCGACTGGCTTTTTCGGACAGAGGGACGGCGAAGCGAACTGCACAGCGTGCGACCCCGGGTTCATCGCGGCGGGTCCCGGGCAAAACAGTTGTGACCCATGCCAGCCTGGGTCGTATGCGGTAGGCTTCGGGAACCAGGCGTGTACGAAATGCCCTGCTGGTACCTATGGTTCAATCACGAACGCGACTGGGCAAGTAGTCGGATGTACTCCGTGCGCAGCTGGAAACTTTTCGAAAACACTAGGGGCGACTGAGTGCAACATGTGTCCCGCTGGTTACTTTTCCAGCTCGGAAGGCTCCACGGAGTGCGAAGGGTGTCCCCCTGGTTACTTCGGCAAGTTCCCTGGAGTAGGGAGCATGGACGAGGCGTGTTTCGGGTGCCTTGCAGGGCGGAAGAACCCAACCACGGGGTTACCCGCGGTGGTTGTTGTTGTGGACGACGACGATACTTCGTTGGGCAGCGTCGGGAACAATACCGCCACCACCGACGATACCGACACGAACACGGGTACAATTAACGGTGATGGCGAGGAAATGCAATACGAGTACATCGGGTGTACCGCGTGTGCGCCAGGTACGTACGCCGAAATTGACAATTCGACGGAGTGTACGCCGTGCCCCCCGGGGACGTTTTTGCCGGGCGAAGGGAGTATCACGAAGGATGATTGTCAACTGTGCGCCATAGGGTACTTTGCCCCCGTGTCTGGGCTGGACACGTGCCTTCCGTGCCCGCCTGGTACGTTTTCGGAACAGGAAGGCGCCACCCGGTGCAACGGGTGCCCTGCGGGGCTGTTCAACGACGTGTTTGGCAGCTTCAACGCCACTGGTTGCGAGGCGTGCCCCCCGGGATCGTACAGCGACGTCGCGGGGACGGGGAACTGCACGACGTGTCCGCCGGGAACGTTCTCCGCCGTGTACGCCTCGCCGAAGTGCGAAGAGTGCCCGGTTGGTACGTTCATGTATGAACGCAACGCCACGCAGGTGGAGCAGTGCGAGCCGTGTCTAGTAGGAACGTTCGCCCCTGAACCTGGGTTGGGGACGTGTTTACGTTGTCCGAACGGGACGTTTACCGATGTAGTCGGGTCGGGGAACTGCACGGCATGTCCTCCAGGGACGGCGAACGGCTCGCCGGGGGGAAACACCACGGACGCGTGCGTGCCGTGCGCCATAGGTACGATCGCGCCTGATCCTGGGATGGGTGAATGCGTATCGTGCCCGATGGGCCACTACGTGGAAGAGACCGGTCAGACCGAGTGCGTGCCTTGTGCCGCGGGGTCCTACCTACCGTTCACGGGATCGTCGTGGATCGAAAACTGCGTGCCGTGCCCCACCTCTCCCTTCGGCACCTTCGCCGCGTTCCCAGGCGCGGCGCAATGCGCGCCGTGTCCAGTTGGTACGTTCTCGGAAACTAACGGCGCTGAGCGGTGTGAGCCTACTCCAAAAGGAACCTATCTCGACGTAATAGGCGCGAATAGCTCAGACGCGTCCAAACCGTGTCCCAAGGGAACCTACGCGCCGGTAACGGGAATGGAGGAGTGCTTGGACTGTCAAACCGGTTCCTTCGCTGCGAACGAAGGATCAGTGGGGTGTACTCCGTGCGAAGCCGGGTATTTCCTTCCAATCATACGCGCAGATGACCCAAACCAGTGCCGGCCGTGTGGCGTGGGTACCCGGTCG
>MDSY01001137.1_pt1 | contig 20968 bp, 14 predicted proteins | sample 811131 | NCBI WGS metagenome assembly MDSY01 (sample SAMN05326643, study PRJNA326480) | marine metagenome | isolation source: seawater | place: Atlantic Ocean: South West | collected 2010 | reverse complement strand
TTCAAGCCAAAAACGAATGAACTTTCAAACCATCGGGCCACGTCTCACTTTCAAATCGCCGATCAAATTCTGCCGAGGTCCACTCGCGCTGCACACGGGTCGACGACTACGAAACCCGAGCGGGTGTCGCGAGAACTTCTGTTTTCGCGCAAAAGCTGCGACGTCACACCGAGTGAACAGCCTTGCTCGCGCCCACAGTTGGCGGCGCGAGGACCGAGCCGCCGGCGACGGTCGCGTCACCCTGCCGCTCGAAAAGGTGCGGGGGACGAGTCACGCGCGCGAAGACCGCCGCGCGCGTCCGACGCGTGCGACCGAGCGCGAGATCGGCGCGCACGAACCGCCCGGGCGCATCTCGAGATCCAGATTCGAATACGATGGGTGACTCGTCTCGCGAGGCTCGCTGCGAGGCGTGGGAGGATGAGCAGCGACGGCTCGACGAGTCGTGGGTCTCCACACCGTGCCCGTGCGTGGACGACGCCAAGGCGCCGGGGCAGGTACGCGAACGTCCCGACTCTCCATCCGACATGGCACGCACCCGAATCCATCACGAAAGCTCGCACGACGCCCGCACACAAACGAACAACCACGACTAAACCACTGACAACCACCACCACCCCACACACCCGCCACGAACCATCGATCACAGCCGACCGCGTGCTACGTCGCGGAGAGTTCCCCGGCGCCGTACACCACCGCAGGGGTGGACGTCGCGCTCGCGAACGTCATCGGAGCCACGTTCTTCGCGGTGCTCGTGATGTTTGGTTTCTACGCCGTCTACCGCGGTTTCCAATCCAGGGAACGCGCCAAACGAAGGATAGCGAGCGACATCATCCGGGTCCTGAAAGAAGACGAGGAACGCGCGGTCAAGTACAAGGTGCTGCAGCTGACGCAGCCCGGCGGCGAGGTGGCGGCGGCGATGAGGTGCCGGGATGAAGAACAGTCGCCGGACGCGCCGGGTGGTCCGACGGTGGACGACGTCGAGGCGGTGGAGGAGGGCCTCATGGCGAGTTTACAGATCCAGGTGGAGATCCACGAGGCACGGACGGCGAGGCACCGCGCGCGGGTCATGTGCGGGATCGCGGTGTGTATCAACGCGGCGATCGAGAGGATGCGCGGGAGGAGCGGCGGCGGCCGGGGTGGCGGGCGGCGTGACTTAAACGAGCGATTCGGTTCCTTGTCTTTGGACGAGCTCATGCTGGTGCAGCACAGGCTTCGGCGCCGGCAGGAGCAGCAGATGCGGCTGGACACGCTCAGTTTCCAGCGCACGCAGGCGCCGGTGTCCGTCGTGGTGGAGAACCCGTGACTGGGCTCAGTGTAGGAGCCGAGATGTTGTACTTTAGCGAGCTCGTGTACACGAGAGATTAACTTATTTTGCGATCACGTGCCCGGGTCCTGCATCACAATTCGACACGCGGTCTTAAACCCGCGATGGCACGAGGCGTCGCGATGTCGATCGCGATCGTGGCGATCGCGGTTTTCGGACTGTCGATCGCGCCCGTGGATGCGTACAGCTCGGTCGCGGGCAGCTGCGAGCACGCCGGCGTCGTCCACGGCATCGAGGCGGCGCCCCCGCAGAAGGGCGACGGGGGCTACAAACTTCGCATCGGCCACCCCGGCGTGAACGTGCCGGGGGCGACCGTCCCTGTGGTCCTGACGGGATCCGAGCCGCACAAGGGCTTCCTCGTCTACGCCGTGGACGACGAGGAGACCAAGCCCCTCGGCGCATGGGACAACGCCGCGATGCCCGACGGATGCCAGGCGCATCCCCAGTGCTCGCACGCGGCGACGCACGACGCCTTCCACAACACCGGCATCACCACCGACGTTCTCCCGTGGATCGCCCCCGCGGACGCCTCGGATCTCCCAAAACAATCCATCGTCAAGTTCAAGGTGACCGTCGTGCGAGACTACGAGACGTGGTTCGCGTTCGAGCAGACGTTCGTCGTGGGAACGGAAGAGGGCGGCGGTGAGAAAGGATTAAAACTCGCGGCAGCCGGCATGGCGCCCAGAGCGAACGGAGGCGCGAACAGAGGGGGCGTCCGCGCGCCGTCCAAGGGCGCCGCCGTGCTCGGCGGGTGGGGCGGCAAGTCCAAGTCCGGCGGCGGTGAGCCCGCGCCGGTGATCCAGCCGCACGAGCGCGCGCTTCAAGACCCCCTCGCCGTCGCCGCCCCGACCAAGACCAAGACGGCTAAGAAAGTCATCGGTAGCGCCCGCGCCGGCGGCGGTCGCAAGGACCTAGCGACGAAGCCACCGCTCAACGACCGCGAGCGGCGCCGCGCGGCGCGGCTCGCGCACGGACTCGCGATGGGCGCCGCGTGGCTGGTCTTCGCGCCCTCCGCCGCGTTCACCGCTCGGCACGGGCGGAAGAACAAGTGGTGGTTCAAGTACCACCGCAACGCAAACGGCGGTGTGGCGCTCGCGACACTCGCGGGCGCCGCGCTCATCCTCGACGCGCGCGGGTGGTCGACGCCGTGGGGTATGCACGGTAAGATCGGCGCGACGGTGTGCGCGCTCGTGGCGGTGCAGACGCTGGGCGGTTTTTGGCGTAAGTCGTTCTTTCGGCAGGTTTGGGCCAAGTGGCATCGGATCGTCGGGTGCGGAACGTGGGCGTTGGGTGCGTACAACTGCACGACGGGGGCGGCGATGTTGAGCTGGATGGAGACGGACCAGGCGTGGGAACGGAGGGTCGCGTGGACGCTTCTGTTCGCGTGGATCGCGGTCGGGGCGTGGGCGGAGAACAGGCGGAGAAGGAAAGTTCACACGCTGAAATTGCATCGAACGGCGTAGATTCTTGTGACGAGAGACGAGTGCTTAAGTGTTCTTCGAGTGCTCGCGTGGCATTCAATGTGTGTTCTACTATCGTGCGACGGGAGGCGACCGACCCGCGTCTCGGCGCCCGCCCGCGTCTCGTGTCACGGTTTTTCCCTTCGTCGTCTCGGCGGCTGTTCAAAAAGAGCCGCCCCGTGTTTTGTGAGTGTGAGTCTCAACATCCTCATCCCATTCGCCGCGACGGACTCCGTCGTCCGCAGCGGCCACCCTCTGATTGATTCCCCCATCTGATTCCATCAGCTCGTCGGGCCCTGATCCCCGGCCGGACTCGCCCCTCTGTGAGTTATAAACGCCGCGAGTTATAACTGAAACCCTCAGTCGTAAACTGCGGCGGCGGCGTCGTTTACCATGTGCTGGTGGGGCCCGCCCATCTCCCGCTCCGACGCCTCCTTCTCCTTGCGCACGCGTTCGTTCTCGTCGACGTCGCACTCGTGGTTGTAACCCCTGAAGTGTTCCCTCGCGACGGGCGGCGCCACGGACACGCCGTTCACGGGCGCCGGGACCCGGTGCGAGCGCCCGTCGCCCGACCCGAGCTGGCCCCAGTCGCCGCGGCCCCACAGGTACAGACGCCCGTTACCGGCCACCGCGCCCGTGTGGTCCTCGCCGCAGTCCACCGTCGCGAGCCCGATGCCGCGGAGGGACTCGACGCGGGTGAACGCGTACCTCTTCTGAACGTCGCCGTGGCCCAGCTGGCCGTACGAGTTACTCCCGGTGGTCATCACGGCTCCGCACGCGGTGAGCACGGCGGAGTGGTTACCACCCGCGGCGGCTCGGACGATCTTGCACTTGTCGCCGCACGCGCATGGAACCTTGATCCACACGCCGTTCTTGGGCGGCCGCCCGTCATCCTCTGTATCGGCCCCGACGCATGGGTGCTCCAGCTCGCGTTTCTTGGCTCCGGCGCGCTTGAGGTACGCCTGGTTCTTCGCCGGGTCGTGTTTCTTGGCGACGTCGTGGAGCAGCTCTGCTCGGCCTGTGGAGTCGTGGCACACGCTGAGCCGCCTGCCGCCCGCTTTCCTCGCGGGCGGCGTCGGGCCGAAGAGCACGTCCGCGCATGCACCGGCGCCGTTCTGCGACTGCTCGAACCGCTTGAACGCGCGTCGGACGGTGTTGCGCTCCTTGTGCACCGCGTTCGCCGGCGCCGGCGGGTGTTCGGGCTCGGGCTTGTGATGCACGGGGACGAGCCGCGGGGTGAGGTGGTCGTTGGGACCTCGCACCGCGCCGCGCTGATCCTCCTCGTAGTAGTAGTAGCACTGGTGCGTACCCTTGACGCCGACGCCGAGGGCGCCGTGCCGCCCGCGGCCGCATGCCCACAGCTGGCCTCCCGCGGTGACGAAGAGGGTGTGGTGGCCCCCCGCGGCGAGCGACGTGATCGGTTCGTCGATGTCATTGAGGTGCTCGACGAGGCAGGGCCACGGGACGCCGCTGTCCCACCCCGCGGCGGTGGCGAAGGCGACGTCGCCGAGGCCAAGCTGGCCGTGGCGGCACGCGCCCCACGACCACACGCTCCCGCAGTCCGTCAGGCACACCGTGTGGCTTCCACCCGCGACGGCTCGCGTTACGTTCATGCCCCTCAACGCCTCCAGGCGCTGAAGCGGACCCGCGTCGTTGAAGTGTCCGTGCCCGAGCTGGCCGTGGCGGCCCCGCCCGCACGTCCACAGCCCGCCACCTTCGCTCACGATCACGGTGTGGTTCGCGCCCGTCGCGATCTGCGTCACCTTGACGCCCGCCATCGAGTTCACCTGCCGCGGGATGTCAACCTCGATCGGGGTCCACCCGCCGTGGCCCAGCTCGCCGCTCGAAGCGAGCCCCCACGTCATGAGCACGCCGTCGGGATCGACCGCCGCGCAGTGCGACGCGCCGCAGGACACGCTCTCGATCGCGGTGGTATCCTTGATTCCCGCCTCTGTGCCGAAGGAGACCGCCGCGGGAGCCGCGGCGTCGTCGTAGCCACCTTGCCCGAGCTGGCCGTGGAAGCCGCGGCCGAACGTGTACATCGTGCGCCCGCGCGGTTGCGACAGGCCCGCCTTCTCCCGCGCCGCAGCAGCCGCCGCGGGGGTGATGATCTCCACCTCGGCCGTCTCCACGTTCTCCTCCTCCTTGTCGGCGACATCGGTGGCGGGATTGAACTCGCACGTCGCCTCCGTCGGCGGTGCGGGCGCGGCGACTCCGACTCCGAACTCGTCTCTTTTTCCGGCAATCGCAGTGGGAACCGTCTCGGGCGGCGGCCTTGAGTCCTCATCCTCGGACAGCGACACGATGAGCTCGCCGCCGTTCGCGCCGCCCGCCGCCGCGCCATCGCCCCACTGGTACTGCGGCGTGTCCATCGTGAACGGCGGCACGTCCGCGATGTCGCGTCGGTTGCAGAACGACCGAGCGTCGGTTCGCTTCGGCGACACGCGCTTGGCGGGGGGCAGACCCGGGACAGCCTCCGCGACGCCCAGCACGGCTGTGTGAAACGCGCCGAGTGAGAGGCACGCGCTGGTCCTCGCGGCGACGTCGGAGCGCTCGACGAAGTCGAGTAGACGCGCGTAGTTGGGCGCCTTGCGCTTCGGGTCGGAGACGCCCAGGTGGGCGAGGTTGGCGTGGTACTGATCTTCCAAAACGACTTTGTCAACCATCGGGTGCGCTTCGCAGCGCTCCTTGGCGCATCGCTCGGTGATGTACGAGTCGCGAAAGTGCCTGGACACGCAGTTGAGCGCGCCGATCGTCCTGCTGCCGCACTTGTGCAGGATGAAGTCGACGAGCTCGGCGGGTAGGACGCCGAGGTCGCCGAGGTGGTCGTCGGGCGAGTGCGCTTGCGTGGTCAAGCGCCGGCGCTTGGACTTCACCGTGGAGCATCCCCGCGACACCTCGACGGCGGCCCACTCGTCGATCCTGCGCTTGTACGGGCTCAGACACGGGGAGCGCATGACGTCGGGGTTGTAGTAGCATCCCATCACGCTGTCCGCCGTGTCCATGAAGACTGGGATCGTGGGATGGAAACGGCGGCTAGGTCAGCGCGTGTGACGAAAAAGGGGGACTCTGCCCTCGTGGTGGCACGAAAAAGGGAGGGGCACTAAATCTGGTGACACGCCCGCGGGAGGGGCCGCCGGGTCGCCTTGGGCGCGTATCGTGACGAAGATGCCGCGCCGGGGGCTTCCATGGGTGTGGTGGATACCCCCGCGCGGCGAAAACCCGCGTGGTTCGCGCGACATCGATCGATCGCGGGGTGGTTCCCCCGAACCGTCGTCTCCCGCGAACCAACGACTTTTTCGGGGCTGTAAACGGGATTGAGGTCGGGTCAAACGATCGCGCGGCGCTCACCTGCATCGTCGTTCTTGGGCTTCGCCATGATCAACGTCCGCGTTGGCGTCATGTGAGTTCCCTGCGAATTTTCCACATCGACCGCCGGGCCCTTGGCCCGCGTGATGCCCCTGCCGGACGACCGGGTCACGGGCATGTTTTTTTCTTTGGTCCCCTAAACGGAACCCCTCTCTCTTTCCTCTCTCTCCGCGCGTCGACTGACCCGCGCGACTTGTTACCGCGTATCCCCTAACGCGACCTTGCGTATCTCCCTAAAGGCTATGCCCGTCCAACCTGCGCCGAATTCGGCGAGGCCTTCCCTCTCCACCCGTTGCGCCTCCCGCGCCCGACTAAAGTGATTGTTGCCCCCGACGAAAAAGAGACTTCAAAACGGATTTCACGAACTGCTTTTCACGAAACGGCCGGTCGCGAAAATCGAGCCTCAGCAACGATGCGCATAAGAATTTCGGTCGAAACGCGGTCATTTCCATTCGTTGGGTGAAAATAACTCGCCGTTCATGGTCAAAAGTTGACCGTTTCAGCGAGCGGCGCGTTCCGGGACTTCTCCGAAAGCAAGTGAGTTCGTTGGAGGTTCCAAAAAGCAGTTTTACGTTTTTGCCCTAGCGGCGGGCCATTGCGTCAGTGTCGCCGTCGCGTATCGTTCCATCGCCCAGGACCGAATCGATATCGCCACCCGACACCCAACCACGATGGCGAAGGGTAAGAGCAAGCGCAAGCAGAAGGACGGCCCGCCCGGCGCCGAGGGAGGCGCGGGCCCGAGCGCCGATTACCAAGGCCCCGGCGAGTCGTGGGGCGGCGAGCACATGAACCAGGCCGCCGCGCCGATACTCGCCATGCACCCCAGTGGCGCGCACGTCGCCGTCGCTTACGGCAAGGGCGTTGCGGTCTTCGACACCGCCACCGGCGCGCGAATCCCGCTTCGCGCCGCGTCCGACGTTCCGTCCATCGGCGAGGGCGTCGCGCACACCCCCGCATCTCCCGCGATGCGCGCGCCCCTCGACCCGTCCGGCGACTGGCACGCAGAGGCCATCCGCGCGATCGCGTTCGACCCGTCAGGACGCTTCCTCGCCACCGCCGGCGACGACAAGGCGGTCCGGCTCTTCGCCAAGACCGACGAACCCGCGTACGAGTGCGTCCGGCGATGGCACGATCGCAAAAAGGTGAGAGGTTTCTTTTTCATTTCCACACGCGCAATTAGACTGACGTCGTGTTTATTCATGTTAACAGCCATCCGCGCTCGCGTTCGACGACACCGGAACGCACCTGATGTTCTCGAACAAATACGGCGACGTTCACATCATCCTCACCGACCGCAAGCCCGGCGACGCGGTGGGCACAGACCACGAGTACGAGAAACTGAAAGAGATCGACCACCCGGCGTTTCTACTCGGTCACTGCTGCGCCGTCGTGACGGTGAGTTTATTTCTATTTGTGTATGGGCAATTAGTATGACGTCGTGTTTTGTTACAGGATTGCGTGTGCCCGCGGGGAAGCTCCTTGTTAGTCACCGCCGACCGTGACCACAAGCTCCGCGCGTCCAACCTCCCACGAACCGTGCCCCTCATCGAGGGCTCGTGGGACATCCAGAGCTTTCTGTTTGGGCACCTGGCGTTTGTGTCGTGCGCGACGGCGGTGCCCGAGCTGGGGGGCGATGAAACGTCGAAGATTGAGCGGCTCGCCTCGGGCGGTAAGTTTATTTTTATTCACATATGGGCAATTCGACTGACGATATGTTTTGTTTACAGGCGGCGACGGTACCGTCCGTCTGTACCGCCTGGACGACGGAACGGAACTGGCGTGCGCGCAGCTGTCGGAACCCATCGACCCGCCGTCGCCCGAGCAACTGAAGAAGATCATCGGAGGACAGGTGTCGAGGATCCCAGTCAACGCCCCCGCGGTTGTCAGCGGTACGTTTCTTTTTTTAATTATCATACGGGCAATTAGACTGACGCGTCTTGTTTTGTTTACAGTGGCTTCGCATCCGAGCGGGTCCGTCGTCGTCGCCGCCGTGGAGGGCGTCCCGGAGGTTGTGGTGATGTCGGGTGACTCGCTCGACATCGTGGCGAAGATACCGGTACCGGTGGCCGGGGACGACGTGGAGGTGACGTGCGTGAGGTTCGACGCGAGCGGTGAGCGGCTGTGGGTGGGTGGGACTGTCGGGACGGACTCGGCGCCGTTCTTCCGAGTCGCGAGGATCGGAGCCGCGAACGATGCCGGCGGTGAGGACGTCGTGGTGGCGGACCCTGTGGATGATGTCGTGGCGTCCAACGCGAGTGAGGCGATGCGGCCGTACGCGCCGGAGGTTGGCGCGAAGGGCGTGAGTAAGGCGACGGCGCTGAGGAAGAAGCAGTACGATAACGCGGCGGAGATGGAGGAGAAGAAGAAGCTTCGGCGGGACGTGACCAAGGGAAAGAGACTGGTTGATTAGACGTGGTGTTTGTGATGCACGCGAGTCGTCTATCGAGTGGTGACATTTCATCGGAGGTGCTCTGCGTGTTCCTTGGCGTATTTCTCCCAGTGCGGGCACTTGTTGTCCACCGCGTACTGCAGGCAGCCCCAGTGTTCGTGATTTGCGGCGCAATAGCACGTGTACCTGTCCCAAGGGCACCCGTTCTCGTGCAAGTACTTGAGAGCGGGCAGGTGCCCCTTTGCGGCTGCGGAAGAGCACGTGATCTCATCCCAATCAAGGTTGTTCTCTCGCGCCCACTTCAGCAGTCTCAGACTCCCCCGCATAGCAGCGTAGTTGCATACGCGTTCAGCATCTCCACCAAAAAGTCCAACGACCCTCTCGTAGGGCAGAGACAGAGCTTCGTCGTTGTCCAACAGGCGTATGATAAGAGGATTCCGCTTCAAAAAATACATGCGCGGGAACGCGTCGAAGTCGAAATTGCGAGGATACGCCGCGGCAGTCTTGGAGGCTTTCCTCCACAACTTGCTCACCCGAGCGAGGCTATGGCGGGTCCTGACGCACTGCACGTGGGAGAACACCTCGGTCATCATATCCAGGCCGGGATCGAAGGTGGGACGGTACGCATCATCGAGCTTACGTTTGTTGTTCTGGGTCGACATGTTGAGGCGGTGCGCGCGGGTGGAAGTGAGCGGACGCGAGCATCGTCAGTTCCGACATGTCTTGTCACGGTCGGTCGATTGTCCGGACCGGTGAAACTGAATGAAATCGCACGGTTTGAAAACTTGGGCAACAGACAGGGTCGTGAGAGCGCTTGTGTGAACGTGTCGCGCGGTCAAAGCATCGCCGCGCGCGCCGCACGCAGCTCACGCGCACGCCGTCGTCACCCCGCGCGTCGCATACCCCGCGGTTCGTCCATCGCGAACCCGCGAGCGCGAGAGGTGGATACCCCGTCGCGTCGACCGAGCGGCGTCTCGGGAGTCGAACGCGGGACGCGGCCGGGTCTCTCACCTCATCTCCGCCTCTTTGTTTGAAACGCGGCTGAGATACCATGGCGAGGATGACGGAGCGCCAGCAGCTGGCGATCGCCATGCGCGAGTCCATGGCCGCCGCGCCCGTCGTGCCCGCCGTGCCCTCCGACCCGATGGACGGAAAGGAGAACTCCCCGCCCCCCACGGTACGCCCGACGCCCCGCCCATGCGCGCCGACCCGCACGCATGAAAACTCAAAAATACGCTGACGACGGAACGGGCAACGCCCCGCGTCCCGTCGTCTCCCGCCCCGCCCTCGCCTCTCGTGACCCCGATACTTGTTCGAGGCGCCACCACTCACGATCCGCGCGCCAACGCACGTCATGTCAACAGGAAGATGAGCCCAAGCGAAGGAAGATGAGCAGGGTCGAGAAGGAGCTCGCGTCGCTCGCGCCGTGGGCGTGGGATCCGCTGGTGGTCAGGCACGCGCCCGGCAGCGCCATGATGCGAGATTTCACCGAGGTGGTCGCGGACAAGACGGTGACCGGCGGGAACGCGCAGGCGTACAGGTTCAAGTCCCCGGACCTCGCGGGCACGCCCGGGAGGCCGGTGCCGTCGTCCGTCGCCGCGACCCCCGCGCCGTCGGCCCTCAACGGAGTCGCCCCGTCGTCGTCGACCGCGACGCAGATCGCGACGGCGACCCAGATCCGAGTCGGGAAGAGGACGCGCTCGCCGCCGTCGTCACGACGCGAGGATGCCACCCCGGCGCCCGCGACCGCCGCGAGAGGGACCCCAGTCGCGCCCAACGCCAAGGCGTCCATGTCCGCCAGGGCCACGCCCACGACCGGACAGGGGCGCACGCACACGCGACTCGCCTCTGCATCATCGAACGGGCAAGAGAAGCCCGGCAGAGGATCCAAAGACGCGGGCCGCGCACAGCTGGCGCCGGTCGCCAACCTCGTCAAGGCTCTCGACGAGGCCGTCGATTCTGACGTCCCGAAGCCCAAGGCGCAACGCCGTGCATCCGCGGGCACCCCAGCGCAGTCCAAGGCTGCGGCGAAGAGGCGTGAACAGGAGGAACGGGAGCTTCAAGAGAAGGAGGAAAAAGCCGCGGCTGATGAATCGGAGGCCAAGGAGAAGGAAGCGGCGAGGAAGAAGGCCGCGCGTGAGGCGAAGGATGCGGCGGCGGAGGTCAAACGCGCCGCGGCTGCCGCGAAGCGCAAGGCGCAGCGCGAGGATCGCGAGCGCGCACAGCTGGCATCGGATGCCAAGGCGGCGGCGGATGCAAAGGAGAACCGCGATCCAATCGCGACCCAAGACGTCGTCGCGAAGGAGTCCACCCGAGCGCGTGCCGTGCCGCGCGAGCTCGCCGGCCTGGACCCCATCTCCGGACTGGACGCGAGGCGCCAGCGCGAGGCTGCGCTCCTCGCGGTCGCCGCCGTGGAAGCCGCCGCGGAGGCGGAGGCTGCCAAGCCGTCGATGACAAAGGCGCAGAGTTTGTTGGCGGCGTACTACGGCCTGACCGGCCGGACGCCCCCCGCGGGTGTGTCGCTCCCGGACATGTCCATCGCGGCGCCCGCGATGGAGCGCGCCAAGAAGGCGAAGGACGCGCACAACACCGCCGTGTTTGGCGCTTCTTACAAGCCCGCGTTCAACGCTGGCGGTGTCGAGAACTTCTCCGGTGAGTTTCGTCCGGTTTGCCTCGGCCCGTTTGGCGGCGTGGACCGAACGGGAGACTTCGCGCGGTACCACGGGCAGCCGCGCCGCGTGGTGTCCGCGGGTGCGCAGTTCGCGGCGGCGTGCGACTACCTCGGCAGGCGGGACGTCGTGGAGGCGGAGAAGGCGGAGTGAGGCGGTGAGGGAGTGACGGCGTTCACGGATGGAAATGGGTGATTATCACTCGACTAAGTTACTGCGGATGTTTTAACGCTCGACACACACACACACGCGAGTCCCGTGGAGTTCGTTATAGTATTCGCCCATCTCACAACAGCGCTAGTTAGTTGCTAAGGTTAGTCACGCGTGTGTTTCGTCATATGTCACTGGACGCCGGCGACGAGCTCCCTGACGCGCGCCAGGACAATCTCGTTGGCGCAAACCACCGCGTCTGCGGTGAATGGGTAAACGATCTTCGCGCATCCCATCACCACCAGCGCCGTCGCGCCCGGTACCCTCTCCGCGCCCGTCGCCGCGTCCGCGTGCACGGGCACCCTCGCGCGCTCCAGCGCCGCACGCACCCGCTCCCGCCGTTCCTCCCACCCGAGGGACGGACCAGGCGATGGACCACCCACGGACGCCGCGTTTCTCTCACCTCTTTCCACACCCTCCGCGATTGAACCCATCTCACCGCCGCCTAAACCCGTCTCGTCTAAAACTCTCTCGTACGTTCCCGGGTCGGAGATCCGCGCGCGGCGGCTGAGTCCCCCCGGCTGTACCGGCGACGGCGCGTTGCTGTAGGACCTGAGGAACTCGAGCGACATGCGCCTGGATCCGCCCGATGAGTCACCCGGGATGGTCTGCGTCGGGGATGACACATTGATTGTTCTTCGTGAGTGCCACCCCGCGGATCCGTTCGAGTTGAGGCACTCCATCGCCGCGCGTTGCCCGCCGACCACCTCCACGCCCTTGACCGCGTGACCGGGGACGACGCACAGGTGTTCGTCGCGCTCGTGTCCTTTCGTTGAGGGTACTGTTGATGGGTGAACGGGAGTGCGTGAGCGCGGTCAGTGCTGAGTGCGGGACTACTATGTGAAAAAACGCCAGCGAGGTGAATCCACGCTGCCAGGTGGAGGACAGCTGGCGGGGCGAAAAATTGTCAACTGGGTTGACCGCGGGAGCGCGGCGCGCGCGTTGGGAGCTGGGCGGATTCGTACCTTGTGTGCCCTTGATGAGGGGTCGGCGCGGCTGCGGGGGTGAACGGAAGCGGAGTGGGACGAAGGTCAGGCGCTACTCGGCGAGGGAACGCGCGCGCGGGAAGGGACCGATGGAAACGGCGGCGTAAAAGACGTTTCAGTGTAAACACACGGTCGAACCGGAGGCGGGGTCTCCCACGGCACCCCTGTCGTCTGCCGGCGTGTGTTCCTACCTTGAGCAGCGCGACGGAGAAGTTGACGGGATCCACGGTGTACACGATGCCCGTGCGCGTCGACGCGTCCCCGAGGGTCACGACCACCTCCTGGCCGAGCAGCGCCTGATGGGTGGGAGGGAAGAGAGGGACGGGGGGGCGGCGGTGAGCGCCGGCGGTGGGGGGCGCGATTTTAGTTTTCGGCGGCAGTGAAATGGGGGCCGGGGAGACGACGCCCGCGGCCGCCGCGCCGTGTGGCGTTCAGCTGGGACGATCGCGCGAGTGGTGGAGGCGGGGATCACCTTGAGATGCGCCGGGTTGAGCGCCGTCAGCGTCTGCAAATCGATCGAGGTGAAAGGGGGCGAGGTCAGCGTCGCGCGCGCGTGGAAGGGAGGGCGCGGGCCGGTGCGCAGAAGGGTCGAATGGATGCCGAAGGGTCGAATGGTTCCGCCGGAGACGGCGCGGCTCGGACGGAATCGACGCGGGCGGGACGAAAACACGATCGGATCTCACATCATAGCTCGTATCCGCACCCATCGCGCCGGCGCGTTCGCTCGCGATGCCCCGCGATGGCCCGTACGCGGTGCGCGCAGTCATGCGTTGCCGACGCTTGGTTGCCGTTCAAAAAATGGTTCCCGCCGCGCCCCGAACTCGCGCCTACAGTCGTCCCGCGAGCCCCCGAACGTGCGAACCGCGATCCACCCTCCTTTACCGATACACGTGTCACACTACCCGAGCTTCACCGAGCCCGAATCCGATGTGACCGCGACACACGCGACGCGACACGATGCTCTGTCTGACCTTTCGGCGAGGGTCGAGAAGAAAAAAAGCGGCAAAGACCGCCGCCGTCCTACGCAGCATATATCCTAAAAATCGACGGTCTATTCGTTTTTCTTGAGTTATTTTCGCGATTAGACACACAAGGGGAGATGTGGGTGAGAAGATTTTTCGAATATCTTGCGAATCGGCCAATGAGCTTTCAGCAGTTGGGTCAGCCGCCACAGAGGGATCGAACGATTTGTATCTTCGGTTTCGATCGTCGTATTTCCTCCAGACTGGCTCGCCGTACGATTCTAAGCTAATTGGCGTTGGAGGGTAGATCGATCTACCTCAAAATACGTACGCGTTTCAGTATGAGTCGTCGTATTTCCCCCGAATTAGCACAGCGGGAAAAAGCCAACGATTTGATTTGATTACCCATCATCATCCGAGCTCTCAATCACAACCCGAGCCGCAGAAGAACCCTTCCGCGCGTCCCTCGTCGGTCACCCAACAGCACGATGCCCACGACGACACGCGGCGCCAGGCGCAAGTCCCTCGGGCTTCCGCCCAAGGAGAAGCAGGAGCGCTTCGACCCGTCCTCGCCGTCCAAGTCCAGGACCGGCAAGAAAGCCGAGGGCTGGGGCGCCCCAGCGCGCACCGGCTTCTGGGCGAACGTCTACGGAACCTGCGGCGTCCTCGCCATCATCGGCACCACCCCGTTCATCGCCGTCATCGTCTGGCACATGTTCGTCGACCTCGACGGCTCCCTCGCCTCCATCGTCGCCGCCTTCCGTGAGGATGGCCTCTCGTTGATCTCCAAGATCTGGCCCTGGACCTCCAAGCGCGCGTGGCAGCTCCTCAGCTCCTACGCCGCCTTCGAAGCAATCCTCCAGGTATACATGCCCGGCAAGAGGTTCGAAGCTAACCCAACCGCCGCGGGTAACGTCCCGGTGTACAAAGCCAACGGAGTCCAGTCGCTGATCGCCACCGTGATCGCGTTCTTCGCGTGCTGGCACTTCGGCCTCACGACTCCCACCGAGGTGTACTCCCTCTTCGGCGAGATACTCGCGGGGATGTCCGTCCTCGCCATCGTCTTCTGCGTGTTCTTACTCGTCAAAGGCCACGTCGCGCCCACCGACGAGGACAGCGGCTCGTGCGGTAACGTCGTGTACGACTTCTGGTGGGGCATGGAGCTCTACCCCAAGCTCGGACCGCTTAACCTGAAGCAGTTCACCAACTGCAGGTTCGGCATGATGGCGTGGGCCATCCTGCCGGTGATCTTCGCGTGCCACCAGTACCAACGCGACGGCTACCTCGCGGACTCCGTCGCCGTGTGCGTCGCGCTCATGTGCGTGTACAACTTCAAGTTTTTCGTCTGGGAGACGGGGTATTTCAACAGCATGGACATCCAGCACGACCGCGCGGGGTACTACATCTGCTGGGGATGCCTCGTGTGGGTGCCCGCCGTGTACGCCTCACCCGCGCTGTACATCGCGTCCGTTCAACCCCCGGTGCGACTCGGCGTGGAAACCGCGCTCGCCATCTTCGCGCTCGGGTGCCTCTCCATCTGGATCAACTACGACTCCGATCGCCAGCGCCAGGAGTTCCGCGCGAGCGGCGGTAAGAAGAAGGTGTGGGGCAAGAAGCCCGTGATCGTGGAGGCGCAGTACAAGGTCGCCAAGGACGGCGTCGTCGTGATGAAGAAGAGCATTTTGCTCGCGTCCGGCTGGTGGGCCGTCGCGAGGCACTTCCACTACCTTCCGGAGATCACCGCGTCGTTCTTCTGGACCGCGCCCGCGCTCTTCGGCAAACTCCCGCCGTACCTGTACGTCATCTTCCTCACCGTTCTGCTCATCGACAGGAGCGTGAGGGACGACACCAGGTGCTCGCTCAAGTACGGCAAGTACTGGAAGAAGTACTGCGAGCTCGTGCCGTACAAGATCATCCCGGGCATCTTCTAACGGATGCAAGTACTTGTGCGAGACGGTTGATTCGTGATTGTTGATTTATATTACGCCGCATGGTATGGGGCGATTGATTGTGATGATGGGGATGGTTTCGTGTTGTAACGACGACGACGTTCTTTCTTTGACTTTACCGCGCCGCGTCGCGTTTAAAAATGAAAGACTTGCTATTTGCTATCCAGCCTCGTCACTCTTCGTCGCGCCTTGTTGAAGACGCGGCGCGGGTCCGTCTGCTACGTGCTATCTTCGAGAGAAATTGCACAAAAAGTTAAAGAGTCCATCCGTCAGTCGTCGATGTGTAGTCATCGTCCGGTTATCGTTCAGTCGTTATGATATCAGTTTGTCGTCCTCGAGTATTTTGTCCAAGTAGCCCTCGTGGGCTATGCGCGTGTGCGCTTGTGCGTGCGGATCATCAGCTCTTGATCTCGCGAATCCGTCGGGCGAACTCGTCGTCCAGCGGCTGGTTGATGTTCATGTCCTTGACCATGTCGCCAATCTCCGCCGAGCTCATCCGCTCCAGGAACCCGAGCGACATCTGCGTATCGAGGCTCGGACCCCTTTCCAGGATGGAGCTGACGAATTGGTCCGGTTCGTGCCCCGCGTTTTGTGACTGGTCCGGGTCCGAGCCGGCCATGTCGTCATCACGCGACGCCGAGCGAATCATCGGCCCGGTCCGTCCGACAGCGGTTGGTTCAGTACCGCCGCCGACGTCGCCGCCGAGCATGTCGAGCCACTCGTGCTCCGGCAGTTGGATGGGCGCGGCGGGATTGGGAGAGAGCGGTCCGAACATCTGCGAACGGAGCGCGTCGTCGGGGTCCGCGAACTCGTCGTCGTCCATCTCCTGAAGCGAGAAGCCGGGGTGCCCGGGTGTGTACGCGCCCGATCCCAGGCTACCTTGCGCGGTGTGTGTGCGTGTCGCCGCTCCCATCTCGGCGGAGGCGGCGGCGGGATGATCGGCGGTGGGCGACGTCGACGCCGGCAGGAACATCTGCCGCCGTTTCCGGGTCGCCGCCACCTCCTTGAACTTCTGCATGCCCTGCGCGTCGAAGCTCAGGCCCGTGCCGCTCTGCACCGCGTCCACAAAGCTCATCATCCGCGACTGGAACTGCTCGGTGCTCGCCAGCCGCGCGCTCAACTCGCGAACGGCGTCTTGCGTTTGCGACTGCACCTCCCGCAGCCGCATCACCTCCTTGAGGAGTAACAGACGGTCGCGCTTGAGCTGCTCCACCTCGCTGGTGATGCCACCGTACGCGCCCAGCTCCAGTCCGTCGTACCCGCTGCCCGGCACGTGCGGCGTCGCGGCGGCGGCGGTTTTGGACGCCTTGGATCCCGCGCCGCCCGTTTTTTTGCCCTTTGACGACGCGACTTCTGCGTCTTTCTTCTTGGTCCTCGGCGCGTCGTGCCTGCGCAGATTGGTGAGCAGCTCGGGCTTACCTTGCTCGAAGCCCTCGACACCGAACTCAAACCTGTCGCTGTGGCACTTGCGGAAGCCGTAGTTGTTGAGCTGGCGTACGAAGGAGGCAAAGTTGGAGTGCTTGAACGTCCGCGGCAGCTGCGTCGTCTCCAGCAGGTCGGGTTGCCAGACGGTGAACGTGCGGCCTTGCGCGGACCAGGAGATGATGTGGTCGCTGCTGGGATCGCTGACGAGATTCCACGTTTTCCTGCGTGGGGTGGACGGGCGGCGTCAGAGGACGGCGTGGGTCGACGCGGGACGGGGGGGGGTGATCTCGGCGGGACGGGGGAAATTTCCCCGGGCGTCGGCGCGCCGCGGAACTTTCTCACGTGCCCGACTGCGCGCGAGTCAAGTCACCGCCCAGGACGGGCGTATCGATCGAGGTTCGGGGCGTCACGCGGGGGCACGTCGCGATGCGTCACATCGCGCGGGCACAAGCGGGAGATATCGCGAGGACATCGGACGCTGGCCGGCGCCGCGCGCGTCCCGCGACGGCACCCCTCCGAGATCCACGTGTCAGAACAAGAAAAAACTCGGAACGAGCGGGGGAGGCGGAGGGACCGCGAGACGTACCATAGGAACGGTGACACGTTCACGGTGGCGAACGGGGTCGTGGCGCCCGTCGCGCTGCCCGGCTGCGCGCTCGCGCCCTTGGCCGAGGTCATGTCCGCGAGAGTGACTTTTTCTTCAGGTCTCTCTCCTCTTACAAGTCACGCGTCAAACTCCCAAAACGAAGGGTATCGAACGCGAATGACAAACGCGCCGCCAACAAATAGTCACTCACGTGAGTCACGAACTCGAATTACTCTTTCATGACCTTTTCGGTAGTTTCTATGATATATTTATTGTAAGTGATACTAACTGTTTGCTCGTGCGGAAATTATTCACCCCGACACGGTGCCTTTCTCTCGAGCATCTTTTCAATTGAGATGCACTCCGGCAGTCGCGGCGCGCGATGGACCCTCCCCGACCGGCGGACGCGAACCCCGGCTGGACGCGCGCGCCGTGGGAGGGTGTCATCCAGCCGCCCGCGTCGTCATCCGCGGCGACCATGCCCCCGCCCCCGCCTCGCCAGGGCACAAAGGCCTCGCGCGACGCGAACGATGGGGCGTCGACATCATATTCATCCTCGACGACGACGACGTTCGATCGCGCGGCGCTGTTCGAGCCCGCGGACCTCAGCGCGTACTTCGACGAGTCCACGGACGTGATCGTCGGCGACTCGGTGTTCAGGGTCCGCACCGCCCGCGCGCGGCGCGTGGACGCGGACGCCACCAACGCGGAAGGGAAAGGCGCGCCTCCCCATCCTTCCGTGGCGATCTTTTGCCTGCACGGATGCGCACTCGCGGGCGCATCCTTCGCGCTCTTCGCGCGGGCACTCGCGGATCGCGCCGGACCGAACACGCGCGTGGACGCGATGGACCTCCGGGGTCACGGATCCACGCGCACCGGCGACGACGCCGACCTCTCGCTCGACCGCATGGCGCGCGACGTCGCGGACGTGTGCGCACAGCTGTACGGATCCTCCGCGGGTGACTCGGTCGAAACGAAGGTGGTGCTGGTCGGGCACTCGATGGGGGGCGCGGTGGCCGCGAGGGTGGCGCAGCTCGAACTCGTACGACACACGCGCGGCGTCGTGGTCATCGACGTCGTCGAGGGAACCGCGTTGGCTTCCGTCCGGGGCGTCGCCATGCGAAACGCAGTCGCCGCGAGGCCCGGCGGATTTGCTTCAATCGCGGGTGCGATCGAGTGGTGCGCTCGAGTCGCAAGGACGACGTCGAACCTCGAGTCCGCGCGAGCCTCGACGCCGTGCACGGTGGTGCCGTCGATTGGCGTCGAGGGCGGGTACGAGTGGAGGGTGGACGTGTCGAGGACGTCGAGGTACTGGGAGGGATGGTACGCCGGCATGAGCGAACGATTCTTGTCGGCGCGGTGCGCAAAGCTCTTGGTGTTGGCGGGGCACGACAGGCTGGACGACGCGCTGACGGTGGCGCAGATGCAGGGAAAGTTTCAGGCGGTGCTGTTCCCGAACGCGGGGCACGCGGTGCACGAGGACGAGCCGGAGAGGTGCGCGGAGGCGGTGCTGGGGTTCGCCGGTCGATACGCCGGGGGCGTCTCGGCAACTTTTAAGAGTTAGCTTTAAATGAAAAAATAAACTCGGCATTAAAAAGTAAACGCCGTCATCCAAAAAAGGGGCGCGCGCCGGCCGCCTGCGAGAAGAAGGCAAACATGACGGTGTGTGGGCAATGCTCGCTTACGCAAGCTCGTTTCGCCCAGCGCGCGCGCTCGATTCATCGTAAAAGGGAGAGGTCGCGTGAAAAAAACCGCCTCTCGGTATCAAACGCTCGTGATTTCGCACGATTTGTTTAGAGCGCAGAAGGGCACTCGCCGACGGTGATGTGGAAGAAATCGCCGTAGGAGTAGCCGCCGAGCCAGTTGGACTTGTCGACGCGGGGAGCGCAGTCACCCTCGAACATGGGGGTGTTGACGACGGCGGACGCGGACTGGGAGCCGCGGCTGCCGCCGATGCTCACCTTGGAGTCGCCGCACATGAACTCGAGGTTCATGCCCCAGCCGTGGCCGTCGAGGCCGTTGGGGTCCATGCGCTTGGCGGTGACCTTGCGGCCGGAGCACTCGACAGGGGCGGGCGCGGTGGGCTCGGGCTCAGGCTCGGGCTTCTCGATCACGGTCTTCACCGCGTCGATGACGTCGGTCTGGGTGGTGTCGTGGTCGGTCCACGCGAAGCGGCCGATGCTGAGCGCGGGGCCGTAGTTGACGGCGGAGTCAGCGTTGAAGGCATCCTTGACGATCGACGGGGTCATGGCACCGTCGATGCACTTGCCGGTGGCGGCGCCGGTGACGGTGATGGTGGCCACGTTAGCCTTGTCGGTGACCCAGACGGGAAGCGCGGCGACGTCCGTGATTTTGTCCATCATCTCCGAGACGTCGGGCACGAGGTTCGCGAACGTGAGGCGGCGGCCAAACAACTTCTTCAAGTTCTTCTTTCTCTTGGACCTTCTGGCCTTTCTCTTGGACCTTCTGGCCTTTCTTCGGGCCTTTCTGGACTTCCTCTTGGTGGGCGCGGAGTCCTCGGTCTCCTCGTCCTCCAGGGGCTCCTGGTCCTCTTCCTCGTCCATGACCGCGAGATCCTCGGGTTCCTCGGGGGCGTCGGAGAGAGAAACCTTGGCGGAGACCATGGTCATGTGCTCATCCTTGCAGGTGGCGAAGATGTACTCGACGGAGCCGTCGGTGGCTTCGGAGGTCTTGAACGCCTTGGCGATGCTGCAGCCCTCCTCGGAGACGCCGATGGAGGAGCCGATGAAGCACGCGGACTTGACCTCGACGGACCTGACGGAGGAGATGTCGCCCATCTCGACGGGGGACATGTCCGTAACCTCGTCGCCGTCCTCAGCCTGGGTGAAGTATACGTTGGCGACGGTGACGGCGCCGGCGGCGTCGCCGGAGGCGAAGGCACCGGCGACGGAGCCGGCGGTGAGGGAAGCGTCGGAGCATCCGGGCGAGGTGTTCGAGCGAGGGATCTTCTTGGACTTGGCCTCGCCGAGCGTGATGAAGGCGCTGCCGTGCTCGGCGGTGACCTTGGCGCTGACAATATTGAGATCGTCGCCGTCGCACGCCGCGAAGAGGTACGAAGCCTCATCCTCGGTGGCGGAGGGGTTCTTGTAAGCCTTGGCCATCTTGACGGCGTCGCCGACGATCATGGTCGCCACCTCGGGGACGGAGAGGAAGGCGTCGGAGGGGGTGTACATGGGCTTGCCCTGGGCGCCAACCTCGAGACCGCCGACGTTGTTGACGATGACGTACTCAACCGTGCCCAGGCCGAGCTTAGCCCTGGGAGGCGGCGGCGAGGGGGGAGGAGGAGAGGGAGGAGGAGGGGAGGGGGAAGGGGGAGGCGGGGATGGTGAGGGAGGAGGCGGGCACGCCCCGGCGTTGCAGTTCTGGTACCGGGTGCCGGGGCAGCTCCTGCCGCCGTTCCTGGAGCTTTGTCGGACGCGGATGGACGAGTACTGGGTACCTGCGCCGCAGACGCCGTTGAGGGGCGCGCAGGTGCTCCATGCGTTCCAGCTGTAGCTGCAGTGCACCGGTTTAGGGGCCCCTCCGAGGAGGGCGCGGCCGTGGTGTTCCTCCTCGACGGCGGCGGGAGCATCGACGGGCATCGCCGCCTTGATCTCGCGCGCGAGCCTGTGCTTAGCG
>MDSY01018288.1_pt1 | contig 20975 bp, 35 predicted proteins | sample 811131 | NCBI WGS metagenome assembly MDSY01 (sample SAMN05326643, study PRJNA326480) | marine metagenome | isolation source: seawater | place: Atlantic Ocean: South West | collected 2010 | reverse complement strand
TTTCCGCTTCAGGGCAAGACATAAAAATTAACCCATCACCAGTATCAGAAGCAGATACATCTGCTGTTATCAAGAGGCATTTAATTGGCGAGCATTTAATTGCTTTAGCAGATGCGGCAACAGGCACTGTTGATATTTGGCAAAGAACTGTAGGAGCTAGTGGGTGGGTTACTGCCCCTATAAATCTTAGGAGCGATGGCTCTATTACTTTAACTGCATCCACGACTTCTAAAATTCTTTATTATTTTATAGATAATGCGATTAGGGCTTGCGATACTGAATTTGATAATAGTTCAGTTATTAGGCATTATGGGTATGTAGAAAGAACACATTTTGAAAACACTACTTCAAACAATGCTTTAATATCTGATGTTTATCATGGTTTTTATAGCAATCTAAATACTTTATCTGCACCCACAGAGTCTAAGATAGACACAACAGATGGAGCAGGGAGTGCATCTGATTACCTAGGTACTGCTGGGGCTGGATTTAACCTGTCTATAACAGAGTCTGCTGACGATTCTGCAACTTGGGGTGCCGACACTTATCAGATTGCAATAAGTTTTATTTATGATGAGATTCAAGAATCTTTATTGTATGTTCCGACATCGAATAATACCTTTGCTGTTACTGCCGGATACAAACAAAAAATAAGAGTTCGCTGTGAAAGTCCTTATAGCGAAAGAATTAGCGGAGGCAGGGTTTACTTCAAACCAAGTGGAGAAAATGATGAGCCTTGGGTTCTTTTAGTAGATATAAGTTTAAGGAAAGGTATTAGGACTTCTTTAAACGCTGATTATGTACAAAGAACAGAAAGTGATGTAAGTGGGTTAACAGGTTGGAACCCCTTGGATGACTCTGTTGGTGCTAATGAGGCGGAGATATATAGTGAAGCCGCATTTTCTTTTACTCCCAACTTAGATACTTACGAAAGTATTAATGGGTTTCCTTCGTCTACAGACTCTATTTCTATAGGCGGAATTAATGAGTGTTGGAAGACAGCTTTAGTAACAAACCGAAGAACTTTTATTGCGAATGTAAGACTTAATAACCCTGAAACAGGAAAGCCAAGGCTGTACGGGGATAGGATAATGTATTCTATGCCTAATAAGTTTGACACCTTTCCTTCTTTTAACTTTATTGATGTTGTTAAGGGAGATGCAGAGAGCTATGTAAAACTAGAAGAGTACGCAGACAGAATTATAGCCTTTAAGCACAATTCAACACAGATTATAAATATATCTTCACCATCAGATACAAACTGGTTTTTAGAAGACAATATAAAGCATAATGGAGTACAGCATCCTTCGGCTGTTGTAAGGACTGACTATGGCGTTTGTTGGGTTAATGAAAATGGTTGCTATATTTATGACGGAAGAAGAATATCAAACCTTATAGATGGTAAGATAATAGAAACGAGCAGTGCCAATGGGCTTTTTCCTCCAGCTTGGAACGACTTTATGTTTGCATCTGGAACTATAGGGTATAGCATAGTGGGCTATGAAAAAAGAAAAAAACAATTAATTGTAATGAAGAGCTGTAACGGAGATAGCTTTGAAGACGGTGGGTCAGCGATTAATTACGGTGGTGTCTCTGCAAATGGCTCTGTCAGTAGTGGCGATGCTTATATCTATGACTTTAAATCTGGTGCTTGGACTTTTGCAGACAATGCCTTTACTGATCAAAAAAAATACACTAATTTTATTACAGACTATCAGGGAAATTTATTTTTTGGTTACGAAGACAGTTCTTCTGTAGAGATGAGATATTGGAGTAATGAGCCTGCAAATCAAAGCAATATTAACATTACTACAAAAGATATAGATTTTGGTCAGCCGGGATTAATAAAGAAAATATACAAGGTTTACGTTACATACATATCTACCGTAGACCAATTAACCCCCTTAGAACACTCTGTAGATGGTAAAAATACTTGGAGTGATTTTGCTACTGGCTCTGCTGGAGTCTCTCCTGCTGGAACCGATGATGGGGATTTAGATGCAGTTACAACTTATGATGTGGCTACATTCACACCTTCTTCTCCGGTTTCCTGTCAAAGTATTCAGTTTAAATTTAACCCTCCTGACTCTGGTCAGTTCACAGTAAATGATATTAGCATAGAGTATAGAGTCTTGCCATTAAAGAAGGTTAGCTAATGTCTTATGACAGAGTAGCAAGAAAGCTTCAGAACAGCAAAGAAAGTTCTTTATCTTCTGGAGATACAAAGTCTGTAATTAGTCACCCCCCATCAGCACAATCTATGAAAGAGGGAGAACAGGTGTTTGTTCGCAGTGCTAATAAACCCTTAGCTTTGTTTAAAAAAGACAAAGGTCGTTTAAGCAAAGTTTATTTAAGTAACGACGGAAATCAAATTGTAGATCGAAATATATATGTAGAAAATAATATTATTGTAAAAGGCTACCCTGTTTTTAAAAACCTTCCTGCGTTTAGTGCGTTTCAAAGTGCAAGTAGTGATGATGAAGTGTATGCAACTGCTACATTTACAAGAATTACGTTTGATACAGAGCTTTATGATAATAGTGCTAATTATGCAAGTAACGCATTTACTGCCCCTGTTAACGGCATTTACCATTTTAGCGTAAAGCTTTTTTGGGATCCGGGTGGAGTTGATACAATAGGTGATTGGTCAGCATTAGACCAACATCAAGTAGCTTTATATAAAAATGAATCAAATGCGACTACATCTTCTGGAACAAACAAAGTTTCTGCGGATGTTAATTTAGTAGAAGCTGATATAAATGATAAATTTTTAATGAACAGTCTTACAGTGGATTTAAAATTAGATAAAGGTGATTATATATCTGCGTATGCTTATCACGACAGTGGTCACAATCAAAGGTCTTACAGTACAAACGTAGATGACTTCACGCAATTTAACGGACATTTAATAACGGCTTTATAAATGATACCCTCTTTTACTATAATTGTATTAAATTTTAAAGGATTATAATATGCACTACTCTTCCAATAAATCAAAAGGGTACACACCTATTAGCTCTGGCCCCAATCGAAGCGGCTTTTATATGGGCCCCCAAGGCAACCTTTTAAGTATGATGCAAACTGGCGGATCTCCAACTGCTTTTAATAGGAGTTTTGGTTTAAGTGCTGGTGGTGCTAGATTAGCACAGGCGAGGCAAAGACAGTCTGATCTAAGAAAGCTTGAAGCGGCTCAACAAAGAGAGGCAAAAAGACAGCAAAAAGGGGGTATTTTCGGAAGTGTAGGTAGTCTTGCCGGCGGCCTTCTTGGTGCGGCAATCACTCCTTTTGCTGGCCCTGTTGGTTTAGCTATTGGCTCTGGGCTTGGTACGGCTTTAGGCAAGGGGCTTGGAGAAAGGTTTGGTGCTGGGAAAGCACAATCCGTTGATCGTTCTGGTACGGTATTTAATCAAGAAGCCTTTAAAGATGTTGGTCGAGCTAGTAAAGATTTTACGAAAGGGATTTTGCAAAGAGCTGGTATGGCAGGTGTAAGAGCAGGTTTAACTGCTAGACTTTCGCCTTCTGGGGGGATATATGGCAAGTTCAAGGGTAAGCTTGCTGACCCTATTAAGAACTTTATCGGTAGGACTAAGGCTGGAATGACTGGTTCAAGTGGTTATGAAGGGACTGCGTATGGCACTAATTTACTGTTGGATATGGCAGGCAAGGCTAGTGATGTTAAAGGTGCGGCTCTTCAGTCGGGTCGTGGTTATGGTAGCGGAGCTTCTGGAGGATTTAGATTTCGCCCACCGGAAGACTTATTAGATTTTAGTTCTAAGACGGAATCAGCGATGGATCAGATTAGAAAGTTAGGCGATCAGACAATGCTTTTTGATACATACGCTTCTATGCCAAAAGCACCTACATACACAAATCCTAATTTTGGAGCAAGTGTTGATCCTACTATGTACACAAGTTTTGAAGAGTTCGACCTCTTTAACCCTCTTAATCAAAGTCCTCCTGCACAGGCACCTAGCCAAACTCCAACAGGTCTTTCCGGGCTTTTAAATCCCACTGGAGGGCTTTTCTAGGTATGCCGGGGTTTAAAACAAATACCTTATTTGATTTAATGTACGGCGACAAAAAGAGCAATTTGCTTGATGATATTGTTGGGTATGAGGATGGTGGTTTCGTAGGGTTCCAATATGGAGGCGGTCTAACAGCAGAGCAAGTACTTGAAGAACAAGGTCTTGATCCTACTCCAGAGCAATTAAAATTATTTGCCGATATGGATCCTACTCAAATACAGAATCTTGCTAGAGGCTTACAAGAGAATTTACTTACAGGAACTCAACAGTTTGCACAACAACAAGCCCAGTCTGGATTTGCTGGTTCTGGAGCTGGTCAACAGGCGATGAGTCAAATGAGGCAAAGTGCACAGGAAGGATTGTCTAGGGGTATCGAACAAGCTCAAAGAGACTTTGCATCACAAACATTAGGCACTGCGGCTGATTTAGTTGCTGGTGGTGCAGAGTTCGGAGCCAGCCCTATTGGCACAAGTGTCCTATCTTCGGATTATAGAGCAGGGCAAGATGCGGCGGCAGGAGTTGGTGCTGGAACTGAAACAACTGGGGATTTATCCGCATCAACTATCCCTCCGGGTTGGCCTAGCGTTAACTCTTACAATGCTTGGGTTAGTGCCGGATCAGATCCTAATAACGCTACTAGCTATGGCTTTTCAGGGCCGTCTTTCCTATTAGGTGCCTCCGGAGGAGGTTACGGTGGCTAGACGTAGCATCTATTCAGCAAGACAGTCTTCCCCTTCCACATACGACACTAGCTTTGCAGACTTTTTAGATAGCATACCACAGCTTGTTGGACAGTATCAGCAAAATCAATTAGCTCTTGAAAAGCAAAGATTGGTCAATAAAAGGTACAACGACTCTATAGAAAGACAAAAAAAACAAACAGAGTTTAAAAACGAATTAGATCTTATAAATTTAATTCCCGATTATCTTCGCAGTAGCGTAATGCAATCGTCAGACAATTCTAAAGTTAGAGATTTAGGTAATCAAATATCTATTCAAGATAACCTTATTGAAGAGGCGTTAAATCCAAAAGAGGAAAAAGAAATTGATTACTATTCAGAATTAAAAAACAATCCAAGTATTGCAAATAACAAAACACGCTTAAAGCAGATAGATAATAAAATAGCAAAAATAAAAGAAAAGAATTATATTGCTTCTATAGAAAAATTTATTAAAGAAAACCCTAAAGACCCAAGAGTTCCGTTTATAGAATCAACTTACAAACTTGAGCCTGAGCGAACTCTTCAGTCTCTTGTACCACGAAGGGAAGCGACTAAGTCTGCTGATAGCTTTTCACCAGCTCAACTTAAAGAACTGTACGAAAATACCCTTGAAGCCGCTAAGTCAATTAGAGGTACCGACCCTGAGGGCTTTGCCCGACTTAAGAAAAAAGCTGATGAAATTTTAACTTACAGACTTTCGTTAGTAGATGTTCCTTTTTCAGACTTACCCAAAAACACAAACTTAAACTCGAGCGAAGTAGATAGTACTCGAGTGGTGAAGATTCCAGTTGAGTATTAATGCCATTAGAATCTCTGAACAAACTTTATGATTCAGTTTCTAAAACTTATGAAATTGGCGATTTTAACACCTTTAAAACAAAGATGGGAAACCCAGATTCTAGGCGGAAGTTTTACGACAAGGTATCTGAGACCCATGAGCTTGGGGATTTTAACACTTTTGAAATAAAAGTTTCATCTTCAGCTCCCGCTATTAACCCTCAAGAAGTTTTTGTAGATCTCCCCGATGAGCCGTCTGAAGACTTATTTAAAAAAAGCATTTACGAATCTGTAAAACAACAGGAGAATAGCGTTGCTAAAAACAATCCTTACGGCGTAAATCTTCCTCGCAAAAAAACCAATATAGAAAAAATAAAAAATCTTGGCGGTAGCGTTATGATGGGCAGTCGTAGCCTTCTTGAATTTCAGGACATGGAAACTGGTATGCGTACTGGGGAAAACATAATTGATAATATTTTAAAAAAGTCAAAAAATGACCCAGCTACGTTTTATTCTAATTATTCGGGCTTGCCAAAAAATAGTCCAGAAGTCTCTTCATTTGTTAGCATTTTTAATAAAAACTTTAAACCTACAGAAAAACAAGAAGGATCTCGCTTAAGTAAACTTATTAAAGGTTTGGAGGTGGCAAGAGACAACCCCCAATATGTTTTAAAGGCCGCTGGAAGCAAAGACCCTATTGGTGAGTTTAGTAAAAACTCACCTCAGTTTGTGTTTGGAATACCCGTATCTGAAATACCCGGGTATGCTCCTGCTAAAAAACCTAAGAAAGACACTAGGCTTACCCCTAAAGAAATAGCAAAGGCACAGGCGGACTTGTTTTACAAAGAGGAAATGGCAAAAGAAGTTAGGAAAGGTTTTAGTGAGCGTGATGCTTATAGAAAAGTTTTAAGAGATGTTGGTGGAACTTCGCCTAACTTTATAAACCTAGCTATGGATCAGTCTGTAATGGGCAGTGCTTTTAGGATAGCCGGGCTGGATCAGCAGGTTGACTTAAGCAAATACGATGCTACTGAGTTTGAATTAATTGTTTCTGGGATTTTTTCTTTGTTAATGCCTGTTGATGCCGCTTTGTTTGCGTTTGGAGGCGGAGTAGGTAAAGCCGCCTCAGAAACAAAGAAGATGGGTAAAATTGGAGACTCTCTTGCAAACTTTGCTAGTAGAAAGCTTAATATTCCAATTAAACAGGCGAGAGTTTATGCGAAGAATTATTTATCCAGAGTCTTGGGTGGGGCTGGTGGTTTTGGTGCTTTTGATTCTGGTAGAAATATTACAGAGCAGATAGAGATTACAGGCACCGTTGACCCAATAGAAGCTTTAGAGCACTTTGGTAAGGGATTGATCACTGGAGGGAGCGTAGGGTTTTTAGGTGCGACTGGCTCCCTGCTTGGGGGTAAGGCTGGTAAGGCTGGTGAATTTGTGGGTGAGGCTTTTGGACTTGGTACTGTACCTGCGGTTTTAGAAGGAGAGTTTCCCGACATTACCACCAAGGAAGGAGCTATTGAAGCTGGCAAGCTTTATCGTGATGCGGCGGCTACTATCATAGGTTTAAAAATATTAAAAAGACACAATAAGTTTCAAGCTAACAATATGATAGAATCTGTTGCTGGTGAGATAGAAAAGGGCGTATTAACAACAGGTAGGCCTATACATGAAGTTGCTAATAGATACGGAAAAGAATTAAAAACATCCTATGAGTTATTTCTTGAGGGTAAGTCGCCAGAAAAAACAGCTAGGGAAAGAATTGTTGAATATGAAGTTTCAGAAGGTTCTAAAGACCCAGCTAAAATAAAACAATTAGCTGAAAACCTTAGAGGGCAAGGGCTTGAGTCCACTGCTGAATCTGTAGAAAAAGGAATTTTCAAAATCCCAACAGGGAGGAAAGGAGAGACTTTAACTTTTGAAAAACCAACTGTATTAACAACGATAGAGTCTTTAAAAAAACAAGGATTTTCTCAAGCTGAGGCAGAGAAAAGAGCTAATATAGTGCTAAAAGATGCTGGTGTTAAAACAGAAATTGAAGCACCTCAGGTGCTAAACAATAGAAATCAATTAGAATCTAGTATTAGACAGTTATCTAAAAAGATAATAGAACTTGAAAAGTCTGGGGCCGAACAAAGAATATTAGATGATTTGCAAATACAAATAGACTCTAAAGTTAGCAGGCTTAATAGAATGGGTGTTGAGCAAGCAAAGATTGATGCGGTTTTAAAGCCTGTAGACCCTAGATCTAGCAGAATAAAAGTAATTAAATCACTAGAGTCTAAATCTACCCCAAGCACAAAAGAAGTTCAGCTTCAGATGAAAAGGCGATCTAGATCGGAACAAGAAAGGCTCGATAAAACACTGCAAGAAAGAGACTTTTTTAATCGCAAGTTTGAGCCAGATCCTATGCTTGAGGTGCCATTACACCCAGCAGATGCTGGAAGAAAAGCTGTTTTAGAAATACAAAGCCTTGAAAAGATACAACCAGAGTCAGCTAAAAAGACTAAAACAGTTCCGGTTGCAAATAAAAAATTAACAGGGATTGATTCTAATAATAATCCTTTTGACTATAACATTAAAATAGGTGAAGAAGTATATATAAATGAAAGCGGGTATAAGGGCAAGGTTAAGAGGTTTAAGTCTGGTGAAGAGGCTAATATTGTTGTTGTTGAGAGTAGAGGCGTTGAAGAAAATCTAACTGATAGAAATTTATTTACACCTAAAAAAGTTTACGAAGAAAATGTTAGAAAGAAAAATCTAAATCGCTTTGAAGACTTGACTGGAAATACTAGGGCAATAGCATTTCGATTACAAAAAGAACTAAATAGTTTAGACGTTACACTAAAGTCTAACCAAGATAATATAAATAGCGGAAATTTAAACAATTTACAAATTCAAAATTTAAAAAAATCATCTCAAAGAATTAAAGAGTTGCAAAAAGAAGTTCGAAGCAGGGCAGAGTCTAAAGGTATTGAGCTTCAATCATTTTTAGGAATTCCAAGCCCTAGACTCCTGAGGCAGTTGTTTGGCTCTAAAAAAAGAGGAAAGACTAAGTATACAGACTCTGAAATAAATAAGCTATACAATAATGCTATGCAAAGGCTTGATAAGGATAGTCCTAAAGAAAAAATTAAGATAGAGACCACTTTTGACAAAACTCAAATAGCTAGAGACAGAAACCCTCTTTCAAGAGCTGTAAAATGGGTTTCTGGCGATATGATTCAAAGGGTAGAAGCTTTAGGAACTCCCACATCTAAAGAGGCTTCTCAAAAAGCTAGAAATTCTGTAGATATAGAAAAGCGTGTCTATGGTGAAATGAGCGAGTCTTTAGATGTAGCTTTGATAGCGAGTGGAAAGCCATTTTTTACCAACGAAGGCAAAGCGGTTCGTGAACTTTCTAAATTTATTAAAGTTAAATTAGATGGTAAAACAGTTTTAATGAATCGCTTGCAAGCAGGCATAGAAGGACTTGTCCCTCTTGGGAAATACGAAGCTCGTGTTGTTGAGAAATTTCGTAATTTAATTGAAGATAGAGGTAGGATATTTGAAGAGAATGGTATAATGCAAGAAGGGCCAGACGGTAAAGTTAGGCCTTTTAAAGTCATGGGCAGGCAAATAGCACCAAGGATAATGACTGGGGAGTTTTACAGGATATTACAAAAAGGCCAATCTAGTAGCGATTTTAATTTATTAGTTAAGGAATTTCAAAAATCAACAGGGTACCCAGAAGAAACTATTAAAAAGTATTTTGGGGAATTATCTGAAAATATAAATGGAATAACTAATACTGGCATGCAGTCACCAACAAGGACTACTCAAGCTGAACATAGTAGAAAATGGAAGTATATACCACATGCAATAAAAATAAATGGTGAGCTTGTGCCGATTGTTGAATATAGGCCTTATGAATATGCAAGAAGATTAGCAGAAACTGGATCAAGTAGAGTGGGCGTTGCTAAAACTTTTGGTCAGGAAATTGATAACACAAGTATAATTAATAAAATGAAAGATCAGATAGCAAAGGAAAATGGAGACCCATTGGTATTTCACGAGATGATTAGGTCTTTAAGCGGTACACCGGTTGAGGCTCCGTTTAGAGATTCTGGATTTACAGGCTCCAAGGCCTCAAGAGGAATACAGTCTGGTGTTTCCTTTATTAAAAACACGACCCTGTCTGGTTCTTTTTTCCCAAATATTTCAGAGCCATTAGGAAATGTTAGAAAACATGTCGGCATGCCAACTTTGTTAAAAAGCATATTTCAGCTATCCACTAAGCCAAGTACGGTTAAAAAAGCCTTAGAGCTTCAAGGTGCAATTACTATAGATATTGCAAATTTAAGCATTGACCCTTTAAGGCCGTTTAGTTCTTCTACTCGTGCTGTTAATGAGGTTGTTAGGCGTGGATTTGGATTTAAACAAATAAATGAGTGGCAAGAGTTTTTAGCGGCTCAAAGTTACAAAAATAAAGTTGAAGAATTTCAAAATGGAAAAGGGAAAAGTAAAAATGTTATACTACTGGAGGAGATGGGATATTCAAAAGCTGATGCAATATTGATGGTCGGTGGCAAGGCACCACAGTCAATGTACGATGGTTTAGTTAGGCGTGCCCCTGCATATATGACCGGTGGGGCACAAAGAGGAGGTGAGCAATCTAGGTTGGAGCACAGTAAATGGTTTAGGGCGGTTACTGCGTTTGAACGCTATCCTCAAATGAAAATTAGGTCTTTAGCCAGTGCTATGAATAAATACTATAATGTTGGTGTAAAAGAAGCTTTTTTAGAAAAAAATCATAAAAAATTTATTGATGCTAATAGGTTGATGGCTAGTGAGCTACTTGGAGGTGCTGTTGCCGGCTCTACAACTCAATTTATATTAGCTACTATTTATGGGGGAACTGACAATCTTCAAATAAAATGGAACGAAGTTTCAAAAGATCCTGAAAGTTTAGCTAGATTTGTTTTTGAATCTTGGGCTTATGCTACTGTAGGTGGCGTTTTTGGTTCTATAATACAATCTACAGCAGAAGGTAAGTTGAGTGAAAATCCTTGGGAGCTTTCTTTTCCGCTTTCCATAGCTAGTGAAGCTTACAAAGCCTACGAAGGGGAAAAGGGGAAATATGCCTACTTAGAGGCGCATGAAAGATTTTATGAAATGGCGAAAAGATACTTTCCGGCAAATAAAGCAATTAGGACTATTGCTGTCGCTTCTGGCTTTGGCAATAAACAGACATTAAAAGATGACAATGCTATAAGGGCGTTTTATAGGTGGAAAAATACCAATAAATACGGTGGTCGCTATATTGGAAGCCCTGAAAAAGAACTTGAGGATTTTCGTAAAGGCATGAAAAAAGCCTACAAATTTTTAAGGGAAGGCGAGCAGTGGGATCAAATTAATTATCATGTTGACAACGCTCTTGAATTGAGTGGTAAAGATCGTGTAAGTGCAAAAAGATCAATATTAGGCAAAAGACTTTTAACCAAATCAAAAATAGCACCGGGTTTGAGTGATGATACTTTTGAAGAAAGAAAAGAGGATTTAAGAAAAACAATAGGTGCTGAAGCTTTTGCAAGATTAATTAACCACGATGAAATGCTAAAAGATTATGCAGAATACTTTTAAATATTTTTTTAATGCTCAAGTAAAATAAATAAAGCAGTTAATCCCTAAACTGGCTTGGGATGTCCTCTTCTGATAATTCTGGAAAACCGTTTTCATTCCAGAACTTAATTAGTTTTTTGTAATACACTTCCGTAGATATTTCTTTATTATACTTGGCGTTCATTAAACTTTTTAATTCTAACTGCTTATCTCTTGCCAGATAATGTTCTTCGCTTTGAAACTCATCTAATATATCCATTACTTAAATGCTCCTGAATTTTTCTTAGTTTGATATTCTTCGTTCTTACGTTTAGTGTATTTAGACTTTTCATACTTAGACATCTTCAACCAACACTCTGGTAATGAACTAACTAAGGTATCGTAACTTCTAGCTACTCCACAAAATAGTTTTACCTCAGTATCATTCTTCTGTATGTGGGGATTGTATCTTGATTTTCCACAAAAGCAACAGCTAGTGTTTGTTTTTGGACAATGTTCAAACATTTGTGTATAAATTATAGGTTTGCTCTAAAAAACACCCTCTAATCTGGCGTTTATAGCGATAAAATAAATTTATTGAAGTCATGTATGCCTAATATTTTTATAGCCATAAGCGAGCCGTTAGGCCCGCTATTAGCTATTGTTAGTAAAAGTACCTAGAAAATACTGTTAGTCTTTTCTCTAGGCTCTTTAAAGGTACCAGCTAGGTATCTTTTGCCATTTTTGTCTTCGTTTATCCACATAGCACAATCAAACTTATGATCGTTTACCATAGCGGTACCTGTATAATCAGGTTTTTTATCACCCTCTTTTTTGTAGTCGTTTTTCCAAAGCGAGAAGCTTTGGTTTTTTTGTTTGAACTCAGCCATACTGAATCCTCCTTTTGTTTGTTGTTAAGTTAATTTTTTTTAAAATTTTTGAGTGATAACACTGCATACCTTGAAAGTTTCCAGTTGTTACGTTTTTTAAGTTTTGCCTTTAGTTCTTTTAATCTACTGTGAGCCGAGCCATCTACCTGAATAGACCCAGAATCCAAAAGAAATGTATAAAATTCAATCAAAGACTTTAAACTTGTTGCATGTGTTTCGTTTTCACTTCTCATCATTAAACTCCTTCAGTAAAGATAATAGCATAATATATTTTTCAAAATCAAGTACGATATATGGCTTGCCTCTATCCTCACGAATCACAACACCGTCTTCATTCTTCTCAGGCTTTAACCATTTAGCAATTCGTGTTCTTCTTTTACAACCATAATACCTTTCTTCTATTTCGATGTCTCCCTTCTCGTGTTGTGCCCCACCTCGATCTCGATTAAAAGCTTCCAAACCATATTCCTTAGCCGTTCTCACCGACTGTCTCTGCAACTCAGCACCTCTTTGCCTGTTACGCCTACCTCTCCTTACGTTTTTAGGATTCTTCATATAGCCATCTGCACTTTTGGAGGGTTATCTTTTTTAGGCAAGCAAACAGGACAGGTTTGAAAAAGTCTTTTAGACCCAGCCCATGTTTCATAATCACACTCAGGACATTCATACAGGTACTCTATAAACTCATACCCTTTAACAATCTTAGTGTTTTTAATTTGCTTTATTCTTGACATACAGATCCTTTTACTATTTGTTCTTTCTTATCTCTATTTACCACTGCTTCGCTTTCTTTGTCTAGCATTTGTTCTTTTATAGCCTTCATATCCCTAAGTAGCTTTTCGTAAGGGCCGAAATACATTCTATGCTTTTCATTTCCTAAAAATGTTTTTAGTGCATTTATATGTATTTCAATCTCTTGCTTTGAATACCGGATAGTAGCTATACATCTTGGTTTTATCATGTTATTTCACTCGCATATTCGTTAGGGAGATAAGCATTTACTCTAATCGCTTCACCTCCATTGATTGTTTTTTGTGTCTTAGTTTTCCTTACCTTAAAGTCAAAATTAAACTCACCAGTTTCATCTGTTATTTTCCAGTAAAAAATCATTTGATCGGGGATTAAATAAAGGAATCCCAAGAAAGGAACCCTTAGCATTTGTGATAGCTTTTTACCATCTAATAGTTTATCAAAAGTAACAAGCCAAGATTTATGTTGTTGAAACTGTACATAATTCATATCCCTACACTTAGATTCAAAAATTCCCATAAGCTGACCATCTTTCAAAACCAATCCATCTACTTTAGCATCCATTGACTTATCAGTTTCAACTAAATCTACAGAAAAACTGTTCTTAATACGATCCAACATAATTCTTTCATACTTCAAAGACCTTTGTCCCCTTTCAGTATTAATGTCTAAGCCCACTAGAAGGGAACCTCTGGGCTCTTTAATAGTTGCACTGCTCTTGCTACCGGGTACTTCACTACGTTATCACTATCATTGGTAAACTCTTTTATAAAAACATCAATCAATACCTTAGCTCCGCTTATATTATTTTGATAAAGAAAGGGTAGTTGCCCACCCTCATCTTTATCGTTGCGGAGTCCTATCAGAGATAGGAATTTTGCATAACCCCAGTTCTTTTTGTGGTCATATAGACATCCATCAATCTTTTTATACCTAAAGATACCATTGTCCTTTACCACCTCTTCTTCATAGGCAGGATGTTCTAACTTATCAATCATGTACTCGGGCTTAAAAACATCAGCAATATAATTACCAAACCTCATATTCTCATTAGTCTCTAAAGATACAATACTTGCCGTGTACCTACCCTCTGGTACTCCTTTCTTTTCTAAGTCAAATCCACCGGGGTAATAAGCATCTCCTATATCAACCATTTCCCTGAGCTTGTTTCATTTCCTGAATGCGACTAAGGCTTGTATCAAGATTGTTTACTGTAATCTTACCAGCTTTTAATGCTTTCTTAACCCTGTTTTGGTTCTGTTTGTTCAGGCCTTTAATAGCATCTAATATCTTACCAGACACATGCTCTTCCGAAGTCCCATTTAAAACTTCACCATTGGTAGCTTTTACAATGTGCTCTACTAAGTCAGGTTGCTCTACCTTATGGTTATCCACAATGTCTTTAAGACCCTCAAGGCCATGTATAACAAAGTAAACCCATTTGTCTACTAAGTCCATAGTTTCTTTATCTAAAGGCATTCCTTTCTTAAAAGCCTCTATGGCAAAGCCATGCCTTACCTTACCTTCTGTTATCTTATCCCAGTTGGGTTGTTGTTCACTCATAACTCATCTCCTTTTCCTTTTAATCCACCTCCACAAACTTCGTAAAAGTTGCAATATTTGATATTGCACTCCCATTGATATACAGGAGCTACTCCAAGTTCTATAGGTGGGTTTCCTTTCTTAAACCTTTTCTTTACATCTCTCCAATATTCTTTTGCTCTATCAATATAAGAGACCGGTATATGCTTTACTCGCATATCAGAATTATCTTTTTTATAATAAAGTAAAGCTAGTTTGTCTAGCTTCTCACCGCACTCCATCTCGTACCACCAACCATAAGTTCCTAGTTGTAGTAGGTAATTTATCGCTGGGTTTGGGTCAGGGGCCCTGCCAAATAGTTGTTTCCATTTCCAAGAATTGCAGGTCTTGATGTCGTACAGAGTCTTATCCTCTGCAATAATAACATCAAGAAAACCCCTGACGTTCACCTCTGGGATGCGGATTTCCCTCTCTATAAATATTGATGCTCCACTAGTTTCCGCATAGTCTCGTATTGAATTTTGAACATCCTCATGCACTAAATCTCCCATTCTAAATAACCTAAGAGTATTTTCATTAACTGGCTTTGGCTTAACTCCTGCGATGTGCTGAAAGTAATGCTTTCGCATGCACATCCCAGAAGCAGAGCCATGAAACCAAGATTGGTACCCTTCGTACCTCTTTTTTCGGTGCATCTCATTCTTTACTTTAAGCCAGTCATTATATATCTGGATTAAGTCTAGCACAAGACCTCCAGTAAAGAATATCGGGGCAGGATTTGCTTGGGTGTAGTTGTAGGAGTCCAGATTGCAAATGAATAGTAAACCAATCTGGTTCCTGCCCCGGAGGTATAGTAATTAATATTAATCATCTAACTCATTAATGTAAATGTTCCAACCATCTTTAGAAAAGAGGTTTATCTCATACTCTTGTCCATCAGATGAAGTTATTTTCATAACCCTGTAGTAGTTAGAGTTCATACCATCAAACTCTTTTACTTCTTCAAGCTTGACAGATTTTATATCGTGAATACTTATCTCAGTTTGTTTCCCTAGTGTTGTTTGCATTTTTATCCTTTCGATTAAATTCACGCTCAGCCCAAGCATCTAGCTCGTTTAAGCGGTGTTGTTTTATTCTGGATACATGGTCAAGAGCCCTCTTTAAACCACATATCTCTGCATAATAAAGTTCATTGTCTGGATCTTTGCTAGTCCAAACAGACTCTATATCTGTTATGTCTTTATTGATTCTATACTTTAATTCATCTAGTGTCGTAAACATTTATTTCTCCAATGATCTTTGTGTTCTTGTTCTTTGTACGCTTCGCTTTGAATTTTGTTCCATCTTTTTTACAGGTTCTTTTAAAATAATTTCAGTCTTTGCTTTTGCTTTTTTAACAGGCTTACCCTCTTGCTTCCTTTTAAATTCTTCTGGTGTTAGCGATAAAACTTTCTTCTCAACTGGTTTAGGTGCTAGTGGGTTCTCATCAATGATGCCTTGATTTACTTGTGATATATATTCACATAGCACATGATAAATTTCTCTGGATATGTGAACTCTGGCACTTTCAGAAAAAAGATTAGAGTCCCTGTACCTTTTTAAAACTTTGTCTATTAGTCCTTCCATTTGAGGGTCTGGTATTAGTATTAGTTTTTGTTTCTTTTTATTTGGCATGCTTATCCTTTCTCTATTTTCCTGATCTCATCTTTAATTTCAGAATAGTAATTAAATTGCTTATAAGTTCTTATCTTGTGGCAATTCCTACATCTTACTTCGCATTTATCTATTTCTTTCTTGATTGTTTTCCATGTGTACCCTTGAGACACTAGACCCATTACCCCTCTCCTACCTTCTATCTTTTTCTTAACTCCCCTAACATGATCAAACTCCAGAACCCTACTATCGTTTTCGCCACAATCAACACAACCTTTTACGAAATAATCTTTTACTATTCTTAAATAATTTTTTTTCTTTAATTCCTTTTTTCTTAGATTTATATGCTTTGCTCTTTTTACTTTTCTTTTCGGGTACCAGACTTCATTGTGGTACTTCCGAGTACATATCTTACACTTACCTTGTCTGCCATATTTTTTAGTTTTATTTATGCTGAATTTATTTAGAGACTTGAACTTTAAACACGCTCCGCATCGTTTTGTTCTTTTTGTGATAGTTCACTACCCCAGTATTCATTTTGTTTATGAAATTCATTTATCAATAACGAAAATGTACAGTCCAACAATGCAATTAAGCCACTCTTAAATAAATTATTTTTCATCATCATCTTTTAGAAGGCTATTAATCTTAGCCTCAATGCTATTTAACCTATAAGCTATGCTTATAAAAAACAATAAGATAAAAAGCACAAAGGCTTCCCAACCTAAAATAAAAGATAGGTTGTCGTTAAATAGTGAATCAAAATAATGTTTCATTAAGTCCTCCTTACAGTTACTTGTCTTTCCATTTCTTTTTCTCTGGTACTTGCAACATGATCAATGCGACTTTGTAAATCTTCATCTACAAAATTACGACAAGCCAACAATATTTCAATTAAAGTTTGGCAAGTTCGAGTCCTAATTAAAGTAGGATCTATGTGCATAAAATTATACACTGGGTCTGTGTTATCGTTTACTCTCATTTTGTCTCCTTTCTTAAACAACTATTTGTAATTTCAAAAATTAAATCAAGTAGTTCGGCATAGTCTTCTTTGTTAATTTGAGGCAGGTTGTCTGTAAGTTCATTGATTCTCAAAAGCCCCTCCTCATACCTTTTCTGTAGCTCGGTTGCTTTTAACAAAAGCGTTTCTATCTCCAGTAGCATTTCATTATGAATAACCATACTAAGCCTGACCCATTTCAAAATAGCTTTCGCCTTCATCAGCTTCTTTTTGCATCTGAGAAATCTCATCCTTAAAGTCTTCAATTAATTTTTTTAATGGTTCTGGTTCACAATTATAAAAACAGGCGATGTGAGTAGCGTGAAGCCTAGACATAACACTACTAATCATATGGTTCAAGTCCTGTCCTGATATATTATTAAACTTACACATATTAACAAAGTTTGTAAGTGCACTTAGCATAGAAGAATTTAGTATTTCGCAATATAGATTAAACTCATCATCGCTTAAGTAATCTTTTGTTTTCTCTTTACTCATTACTTACCTCCTAAATATGGTTTTAGTTCATCTTTATATCGTTTAGGCAATCTTCCAAAATTTGTACCTTTTATTATCTTCCCACATTTATGAACATCAGCATAATCAAGTATATAGCAATCATTACCATCATCTTTCCATTTTTGAATTGTAATTCTATGAGTATCATTATTGATAGCATCAAGAATTTGCTTTTTAGCTTTAGTGCTTTTACCAAATAATTCGAAAAGAGAATCTCCAAAATCAAAATCTTCTGTGTCCCAAGATTCTAATCCATCTTCACCAATATGCAAATTAGAGATTTGTTCCCAATGCCACTCGTAAAAGTATTTACTCATTACTTACCTCCTTCGGCTGATTCATCATATCCCAAAACCCATTTCAATGCAAATATATGTCCATGATTAATTGCTCTTGCTTCATTACTCATATTAGTAGATGTTCTAGATCTATCTAAACATTCTGTTAGTTTAATAACAATATCGTCTTTGGGTTTGACATGTAATTTAGTTGACGTCATTTTTTACTCCTTGTTTTGTGGCATTTTTTTCTGATGCCGTTTCTTATTATACGCTCTAGGTTTCAAAAAGTTCCCAACTTTTTTTTCACTCCTTATTTATATATGTATCTTTTTCTAAAATTCGATAACGATACTTTGAACTTTGAAAACTAACTTTTGAAATTTCAATAAATTCCACAAGCTTCTTGTCTTCCCATAATAATATAGTCCTTACATAATCCAGCACATCTTTGTTAATCCTTTCATTTCTGTAACTCAACATTCTTACAGAACTTCCATCAAACTCATCGGTAGTCAGTTCAATGTCGCTAGGGTCTCCCCCACAAATGCCAAATAAGAGCATTATCTTAGCCTCTACGGGCGTTTTGTGATTGTAGCTATACTTATACATAGCCAGACCAATCAGTCTTCATATGGATTGGATAGTTATCCCCCCTCAAGTTCAAGATATTATAATCATTCCACTCTACTGCATCGTGCAAATCAAACCCTTCGTGTAGCATTAGCAAATCTATTATCTTGTCGGTATCGTAAATAAGTACCGGTGTATCGCTTATTGCTATACCAATAATTGCCTTGTCTAAATAATCTGGTTCAAGTATTACTGCATCTGGATTTATTCCTGATAGTACTTCTCTAAAATCATTACCCATTTTTCATAGCCTCTTTTAATATTTTTATACTGCTTCTCTTGTCGTAAGTCTCTTTGATAATATTTCTTTGAAAAGCACCAAACCGATTAAATTCCATAATTATTATTGGAACATATTCAATCCAATCAAAGTTGTCCGCCCACCATGAGATATAATCCTCTAGTCGGACATCAGTAACTCTTGAGTAGTTTTCTATTTCTATTAAAAAAATCCCTAATGTTTGATCAAAATAATAACCATCTGGAGTTCTTCTGCATCTTTCATAGTCCGCACTCTCTTCAAATAGATTCTCTTGGTAGATTTGTGCTTGTTTGTGAAAATCATAAAACCTAACAAGTGGAAATTTTTTATGTACTGCTTTTACTTGATTGATTTGCTTTATAAGTGTTTCATTTTTAACACCCCTACCTCTCTTCTTTGAAACATTTATCATCCTTACCTCTTCAAACTTTTGGACATCCTCGAAAGAATTGATTGTTTTCCAATCTCTTGGATGTTTAGTCTTTCTTTTTCTTACGAGCGTTTTTAGTTGTTTTTCATAGGTCTGTTTAATTGTCATTGACTCACCTTATTTTCAAAATATTCTTGAATCTCATCTTGCATTACAGACCTCTGTGCTTTTCTCAAAAGCTGATCTGATTCTGTAAGTTGTTTTTTTAATTTCCTAATCTTCATTTCCCTTCTCTCAACCCTTCTCTCATGCCTCAGCTTATCTTCTAATTCGCTAAGATACATAAACTTAAAATCATTTGTATTATCTATCTTTAATTGAAGTAGGTTAGCGGAGATATAAACTGCTAGATCTAAAGCCTCTTCTAGTGCTTCTCTTGTCCAATCTCTACCATCGTGAATATTTATTTCGCCACCATACTCAGACTTGCCCTTGTCTAGTCTATGTTTAATTAACTTAATAATCTCTTTGTTGTATCCTTTTACCCTCATCTTTATCCTTTTATTTAGCTATGAAAAAAACAAACCCATTCTGGTAGAACCATACAAGAGTTGTCCAGATCCATAAACTTATTGATATTCTGTAAATTACTTTAATTATAGGAATTACTTGTTGCATTGTAAAATCGTTACCTCCGTTTGTAATTGAACTATCTCGGTCTCTGCCAAATTTAACTCCTTGCGGTAGTTTTCGATGATTTTATTTTTTTGATAGTTATTTACGAAAGCGGATACGACTACAATCGCTAGTATTATATTATATATAGGCATTAGTCTTGCTCCATATCTGGGTCTGGTTCGTAGTCAGTAAACCATTCTAAAACATCTCCACAATCATGACAGACTCTGCAACCCTGAATGTTTAATTCTGGCTCGTGCCCTATTTCCTCAATGCTATCGTGTGGGCACTCCTCTTTCAATCTCTTTTGTTGTTGGTGAAAGAGTGCTTGTGCTTCTTGATAATTAAAGTCTAATAACAGTTCTTTTACTCTGCCCATTTTATTTTCTCCTACTATTTATTGTTGTTTGTTTACTTGTTATACTTCATTAAGTCTATTTAGTTCCATTTTTTCATAATCTTCATTTTTTTTGTATATTTCTTTTGGTCTTGATTCCCAAGTTTCTATTATATCATTAAATAGTACATCGGGCGTCCACGGATTATTTTCATATTTGCTATTGGCAATATCTCGGAGCGTTTTAGCACCTTCATCCTCACTCAAACCTAGCCAATACTTTGCCATTTCTAATGTAATTTTTGACTTCTGGTTATTATCCAAAATCTCATACGAATAAAAGCCGTTTGAAATTTTTACAATTTTTAAATCATAAAAAAAATCATTTTCAGCTATATTATGAATTTCGTCATGTAAATCATGCTCTTCTAATTTGACTGGGTAACAATAATAAATATTATCATTATCAATGATTACTGTTTTTGCGTTTTGTGCGTCAATACTGTTTGGATCTCTTGTTTTTTTCATGTTTTGAATACCATCATAATAATTATTCCAATAATCATTCGATTTTGTTTTTATATCATATTTATTTTTATTCATTTTATACTTCCTCTCCTTGGTGTTCTTTCATTACTTCTTCTCGCTCCTCCCATAAATGATCAGCTACTTCATAGAAATTGACTTCTTTTATAGAACTGTTTACCATGTCAGAAATAAACCCATGCGGAAAGCTACAATCATCCGCCATTTCCAGAGACCATTCATCTAGCTTTTGACTTAACTCATACACATCCTCAGAATCAGAGGCGAGTTCTAGGGAGTGCTTATAATCCTCTTCTTCGTTTGTTATCCACAAATTAAAGTTCCAAGTTTCATAATTTGTCCATCCGTTGTATTTACTGCTCATTGTCGTAACCCCCTTGTTTTTTGTCTTCCATTATAGATTCTAAAAACTG
>MDSY01009699.1_pt1 | contig 20976 bp, 18 predicted proteins | sample 811131 | NCBI WGS metagenome assembly MDSY01 (sample SAMN05326643, study PRJNA326480) | marine metagenome | isolation source: seawater | place: Atlantic Ocean: South West | collected 2010 | reverse complement strand
GCCGTTTATTCGCTTTCAAACTCCTAAACAATAAAAAATCCTCTCGCTTAACTCAAACAAAAAGGACTCTTACAAATAACTACGCTTAGTTACTTGCGGGGTGCAAAGGTAAACACTCTTTTTATTATACCAAGCAAAAAATGAAAAAAAAAGTAAAAAAAAATACAAGAGATGAACAAAGCGAACTCGCTGTTGAATATTAAAGACCTATATACTAGACTTTAACAGGTATTGTAAGCGTCTTTTTTTGCTCAAAATTTTCTAGCAATAATGTGAATTTAAAGTCGCTATTATTAATTGACTCATCTTTTGAAAAGGAAAAAATCCAATCCGAATTTACAATGAAGTCATCGGTCCAATTCTCACATACATATATATAGGCTGTTTGGATAGCTTCTCTCCTTTCAAGTAATTGATTATCGCCATCAATGAATTTCACCTTTGAAAGCAAAATACCAATACGATTCAAAACAATATCTTGATCGTCAGAAGAAATACTTTTAAAAGATTTAAAATCTTTGTACAAATCAAAAAGATCATTTTTATTTAACACAACACGCGGGACGATATTGTTTCTGTTGCGTGCAACTGAGAACCAGAATCGAAGGGCAAACAATAAAATTATTACCAACGATGCACCGAATAGCTTGGCTAAGAATAAATTTTCTAGCACCATAACACTAAAAGGAATCGCAATAAGAAGAAAAGAAAATACCGCAATCCAAAAAGAAAAGCGGTATTCAGTTATTTTTTTAAAAATCATCGGCTATACTCCAACCCATTTGTCGTCGCACATCTCACCTTTGATTTTTACAAGTTTCGTTCTCGCATAATCTTCTGCTGCAATAAGCATCTGCTCCTTGGTATCTCTTCTAATTAGAATTGAAGAGGAACCTTGCGACTTTACTTCGATGTAAAATCCATTTCGCAGTCTTGCTGGTCTCGTTGGTGGTCTTCCCATATTTTTACTTGAATTTTAAAACTCTAAGATAAACACCTTTTCCGTATTTTTGTTCATTTTTACCAAAATTTAAGAGCCTTTAACAATTCTAAGCATCATAAATGATTCAATTCGATCAAGTCAGTTACTTTTTACCACAAGGATATTTATTTGAGAACGTCAGAGTTCAAATGAATAAGGGAGATAAAATAGGTTTAGTAGGTAAGAATGGTGCTGGAAAGTCAACCCTACTTAAATTGATTTCTAAAGAACTGAATCCTTCAGAGGGCAAAATAATAATCCCAAAAGAGAACACCATTGGTTATTTAAAACAAGAACTTCATTTTGAGTCTAAGGCAAGTTTAAAAAATTACCTTCTCAAATCAAATAAAGAGCTCAACCGAGTACAGGATAGGCTTGAAGAAATAAATATTGAACTGACAACCAGGACCGATTATGAATCGGAAGCTTATTTAAATCTTTTAAGTGAGTTAAACGAGCTAAATGAAGAGCTTGATTACTTAGAAGGATATAAGTGGGAAGAGAAAATCGAGACCACCCTTAAGGGCTTAGGGTTTACCAATCATGATTTCCAAAAGCCAGTATTTGAGTTTTCAGGAGGATGGAAGATGAGACTGGAATTAGCACGTATTTTAGTAAATCAACCTGACATTTTATTATTAGATGAACCTACGAACCACCTAGACATATTATCCATCGGTTGGTTAGAACAATTTTTAATAAAATTTGAAGGGATTGTAGTCATCATTTCTCATGACCGTCTTTTCCTCGATGCAATTACCAAAAGAACTTTAGAGATTAGCCTGAAGAAAATTTTTGACTTCCCCTACCCTTACACCAAGTACAAAGCGAAACGGGAAGAAGAAAATGCACTCAGGGAAAATGAAAAAAAGCAACAAGAGAAAGATATTAAACAAACGGAGCAGCTCATTTCAAAATTCAGAGCCAAAAGTAGTAAAGCAGCCTTTGCACAATCTTTAATTAAAAAACTTGAGAAAACTGAAATAATCGAGGTTGAAAACTCAAATGAAGGAGCAATTAAAATCCAATTCCCACTTAGTGTACAACCTGGAAAAAAAGTGCTAGAAATAGAGAACTTAGAAAAGTCTTTTGGCACAAAAAGTATTTTGAACAAAATCTCTATGACCTTGGGCCGCGGTGAAAAGATAGCACTGCTCGGAGCAAATGGCACGGGGAAATCGACGCTTCTAAAATGTATCAATGGAGAAACAACTTATTTAGGATCAGTTGAACTTGGACACAATGTAAATGTCACCTACTTTGCCCAAGACCAAGCAGACCAATTAGATAAATCAAAAACCGTTTTTGAAACCGTAGACGATATTGCAAAGGGTGAAATACGCCTAAAACTTCGAAACATCTTGGGTTCTTTTCTTTTTTCGCAAGATGATATCACAAAAAAAGTATCGTCGCTATCGGGTGGAGAAAAAACAAGATTAGCATTATGCCAACTACTGCTGAGCCCTTCGAACTTCCTAATACTAGATGAGCCCACCAACCATCTAGACATTGCAAGCAAAAATGTATTGAAACATGCTTTGATGACTTATGAAGGCACCTTTATTGTTGTATCCCATGACCGAGATTTCTTACAAGGATTGACGAACAGAATATGGGATATAAAAGACAAAAAAGTCCGAATCCATTTTGATGATGTTCAAGGATATCTAAAGTCTTTTCAAGAAGATGATGCAACAAAGAAAAATAAGACTTCTGAGAAACCTAAATCATCAGTCAAAAAGGACAAAATAGATCACAAATCTCAAAAAAGAAACAAAAAAATAGAACGTGAGATTCATAGAATAGAGCAGAAGATTGAAACTTTAGATCTCGAAATAAAGACTTTAGAGGCTAAAATTCAAGACCCATCAAAACTCACAGACCAAGAAAGGGATTCAATCTATTTCCAGCATGCTGAAAAATCTAGAGAAGCATCAGAAATGCTGGAGATATGGGAGTTAAAGACCAATGAAATCGGGGGCTAACCTTCACTTTAAACTTCTTTTTTCAATTTGAGTTATTAACATTTTTTTTCACAATTGTTGATAAATGTTAATAACTTTTACCCTATCTCAAATCATCATTTAGTATATTGCGAGTGCTAAAACGGGCAAAACAACCTCCTTAATGTTGTGGAAGCCTTTTATTAAACTATTAACTAATATCATTTACTATGAAAAAATCACTCGTGATTTTGTCGGTATTTGCCGTGGGTTTATCCTACGCTCAAAAGTCGGCAGACAATCCGACGTTTTCCATTGAAAGGGAAAATGTCAAAAACACCTCTCACTCTTCTGGTGATCGAGAATTCAGCTCCAAAACTGAGAAGCAGGCTTTTATAAAGCAGGCTGATCCCGTCAAGGAACGAACCATTCTACCCTATGACGCAACTTTTCCCAAGTACATAAATACCGGGGATAAGAAAGCAGATGCTAGCAATTATGCTGCACGAAAAGATGAATGGGTCAAGAACAATTCTGAGAAGTATGAAAAGATGAACTCTTTTTCCAAAAAGAATGCTGAATCTATTCGTGCTAGAGATCAGAAGAGAAATATTAATCATAAAAACTAAGCCATGAAAAGGAACTTTATTTTAAATATAGGTCTGTTTATATTGGCATTTGGTTTTATGTTTAATTCCAATGCTCAATGTCCAAACGACAACATCCCTTTTTATTTTTGGGATTTAAGTGCAGAAGGCGAAACCGCCTCAACCACATGTATTTTCGGAGGAGAATATGCATCGCTCAATGTTATTGAAGGTGCTTCTTACGAAATCTCATCATGTGGAACGAGTTTTGATACTCAAATAACCTTGTACGATGCGTTTACCGGTGCAGTTGTCGGCTTTAATGACGACGCGTGCGGATTACAATCTATTGTAAACTTCACTGCTGCATCAACTGGAACCGTGAATCTCTTGATTGACAAATATAATTGTCAAGATGAGTTTTCATGTGGAGAAATGACTGCTACCCTAATTTCTTTACCGGGTGGTGCTGAACCTTGCGACAACCCGCAGGTTGTGGAATGTGGTACTCCACTTTCGTTTGACCTTGCAGAGGGCTCAGGTTCATACAGCCCAGCTGACGGACCGTGGGGTACGCCAGGTCAAGAAGCAGTGTTCTCTTTTACACCAGACGCAAATGGCTCATATGCCATCGATGTATCAAATGATGAATACTATGTTGATTTGTTTTACCAGGCAGCCACATGTGAAGCAGAAGGATGGTTGTATGTTGACGACATACTTTCAGCTGCAACAAATACGGTTGATTTAACAGGTGGAGTGACTTATTACTTCCTGCTAGATGACGAAAACACCACACAAAGTACCGGTGTTATTGAAATCATCTGCCCTACAGTTGCTTCCGATCCTTGTGACAATGTAATTGCCATGACGTGCGGTGAAGACTACAATTGGTCAACAGGCGCTGGTGAAGGAACAATAAATCCAGAATCAGGCCCATGGGGAACCCCAGGACAAGAGGCTGTATTTTCATATACCCCTGACTCTGATGGTTCGTACTTACTTGCAATGACAAATGTTGGTTACTACTCCGACATATTCGTAGGTTTTTCTTGTACAGGTTCACAAGCAGCAGATGCTTCGTTTACCCTAAACATGTTCGACTCATGGGGAGATGGATGGAATGGAAATGCAATCACCATTTTGGCTGATGGCGTTCCTGTTTTAGAAAATGCTACAGTTGGTGAAGGTTTCTCAGCATCGGAGACATTCTCTGCTCCTGAAGGTTCAATATTGACTGCAACATGGACTACTGGCTCATTTACAAGCGAAGTTTCCTTTGAAATTTCTGATAACTCGGGAGCAATTGTTGCTGGCGGAGATTTCGGAAATACAATTGATTACACCATTCCTGTGACAAGCGTTTCAGGAGACGATTGGATATATATCGATGATGTATTCTCAGCAACGAACATTACTATTGAATTAACAGGTGGAGTTACCTATTATTTCCTTATTGATGACGAGGACACAAGTCCAAGTAATGGAACACTATCTATTTCATGTCCTTGTATTCCACCAGCAGGAGGAATCGACGGTTCATTTGCGTATGATGGAGATTTCGTGATCTCTGGAACTACTGATGGAGCATGTAATGATTGTGACTTAAGAACTTCTCAAGATAGAATATATGAGGTCTCTGTGCCATGCGCAGGAACCTATTCTTTCTCTGTATGTGGAGCTTCTTGGGATACATATTTATACTTAACGACTGCACCTTGTGGTGGAGAAACTGTAGCATTAAATGATGATGCTTGCGGTCTTCAGTCAACGATAACTGCAGCTCTTGCTCCAGGTACTTACTACGTAGCTGTAGAAGCATTTTCATCTTTTTCTTTTGGAGAATTTGATTTAGCAGTTACGGGTTCATATGATACGCCAGCAATTGGCGCTATCTCCGGTGCAAGTGAAGTTTGTGCGGGAACTCAAGGTGAGATTTATACTGTTTCTGGTGCTTTTGATTCTTTCGATTGGTCTACATCTATGGATGCTAGTGCCAATGGAGATGGATCTTCAGCGTCAGTTGATTTCGGAATAAACTCTGGATCCATCAATGTTACAGGAACGAATGCATGTGGTTCAAACTCAGCGTCAATAGATGTTACAGTAAATAGAACTCCTGAATTCGATCTTTCTAGTGAAAATGCACTTTGTAACGGAGATGATAATGGAAGTATCACTGTTAATACATCGCAGGGAACGGCGCCTTTTACATACACAATTAATGGTGAGTCTGTAACGGAATCACTTGTTGTAAATGTAAATGCATCTGACAGCTATATTGGATATATGAATGTATTTGACAATCCAGCTGACCCTTGTTGTGGAGGTGGATATATTTTTGGAAGCGCTTGGGCACTTCCTGATGTATTGTCTACTTTGGATGCTGGTGCAAATACAATAACACTCCAGCCAAACTTTAATACCTACAATGCTGCCGATCCGTTCTGGGCTGATGGCAATGGTAACGGTAATAAAATCATGGAAGCAAACACGTACCTTGAAAATGGCGCATGGAATGGCAATGATTTAACGTTTAGCGGTTCAGTAAGCTCTAATACGCTTGCAGATGGATATACTGCACAGTATTTCGTTAAAGCTCTAGATCCAAATAATGGTTTCCAAGATGCCTTAGGTGGTTCAGCTATCGCTGACTTGCCTTCAAGTGGTGAGTTCACTGTAAGTGTACCTGGAACAAGTTTAACTGATGGACTTATTGTTCAGGTTGGATTCACTGTTACAGGAATAAACGCTAACCCAGCAAATCAAGACGCTCTAGGTAGTGTTGTTGTTACTGGTGGCTCTCTAGAAAATGGTTCTTATTCATTTGATGGATTAACTGCAGGTGATTATACAATTGGAGTTTCTGACAACAACGGCTGTATTGCACACGATGAGACAGTTTCAATAACTGAGCCTGAAGTGCTTACGCTTGAAGCGAACGGTTGTGGTGTTGTTTACGCCGGTGCTGGTCTTGAGTACGCATGTGCTACTATTGGTTCAACCGTTGCCGGTGGAACACCAGGATATTCTTTCGAATGGTCAAATACTGAAACGTCGGAAGGAATTACTGTTTGTCCTACAGAAACTACAACATACACAGCTCATGTTACTGATGCAAATGGATGTACAGCTGCAACAAACTGGACGGTCCAAGTTGTTGATATTCAATGTACACCTGGGGGATCTTCGAATTCTCATGGACATCATTCTCATGGACACTCTTCGAAAAGCTCGAAAAGCTCGAAAAGCTCGAAAAGCAGTCATGTGAATCCAGATTGTTCGCACCCTTCACACTCACACCACCCTGACAATCAGAGTGCGTCAAGTGCTGAAAGCCCGAATATTTGGAACATTCAAAGTGGAAGTGGACCAAGTTGTTCCTCTGAAACTTCAGGTTCGCACTCACATGGACACTCGTCTCATGGACACTCTTCAAAAAGCTCAAAAAGCTCGAAGAGTTCTAAAAGCTCGAAGAGTTCTAAAAGCTCGAAAAGTGGTTCTGGATCTTCTTCCGGATCTTCTTCCGGATCAAATAGCAGTTCTAAGAGCTCAAAGAGTTCTAAAAGCTCGAAGAGTTCTAAGAGCTCCAAAAGCTCGAAGTCATGTCACTCACACTGTGTACACCCTTCACACTCTCACTATTGTGGAAGTTCTGCAGGATCATGTAACCTTGAATCTTACTCTTCATTAGGGTCTGCATTTAGTAATGGTTCGAGTTCTCATGGACATCATTCTCATGGACACTCTTCGAAAAGTTCGAAAAGTTCGAAAAGTTCAAAAAGTAGTCATGTGAATCCAAACTGTTCACACCCATCGCATTCGCATCACCCAGATAATCAAAGTAGTAGTGAGCTCTGCGCATCTTACAACTCTGGTTTAAGAGGTCAAGTTCTTATGTGCTTTGGCGGTGTGACTTATTGTATCGATGTTGATGACATCCACAAAAAGTTAGAATGTGGTTACTCTTTAGGACCATGTGATGCGCAACAAACAGAAGTATGTAACAACTCTACAGCTACTGAAGAGCCTGTTTCATGTGTATGTGATGGAAAAATAGAATCAATAACGATAAGATGGGTTGGACCTTCTTTCTCTAGCGCGAATGTTCACGCTAAGAAAAACTGCAACATCCTATTGGCTGCAATGACTGATTTAATGACGGGTGATGAATTCACCATAAATGCATCAGACGCAGGACTAGCATACTTGAGAAAGGAAACTTATTTCGAGTGGGCTGGAGTGAATCGTTATAAGATTCCAACCAACTGTTGTGACAATCCAGTAGGACAGGACTTCTTCCCATTCGCAGTAATCGGATGGACAGATACTGAAGGCAATACATGCAGTGTTAATTCACAAGCAAGTGCTGATGCTGGAGAGAGTAATGATAGAGATGTAATGACTGGATTTGATGGAGCTATGATTAAGCAATATCCAAACCCAGCAAGTAACAATGCAACTTTTGAATTCTCTGTTACAGAAGACCAGAATGTAAGTGTAAACATATTGAATATCAATGGTCAACTTGTAGGAACAATATACAGCGGTAGCGTTAGAGCTAACGAGGTTAATAAATTGGACTACAGTTTAATGACACTACAAAGTGGTATTTACTATGTACATCTTAATACACCTACAGGTGTATTGAAGAAAAAGTTTGTTGTTCTTAAATAACAACTAATCCATATTAAAGGCCCCCCCGCATTGCAGGGGGGCTTTTTTATTACCTTTAATATTCATAGACCTAGACAAATAACCAACGATGACAAAAATTCATTTCACCATACTCTTTTGCTTCCAAATCATTCTTTTTAACATTTATAGCCAAACAATTGTAATCAATGAGGTATTGGCTTCTAACATAAAAGTTAATTACGATGGTTTTGGAGAAAAAGACGATTGGATTGAGTTTTACAATCCTTCAGAAGACACAATTCAGATGAGTGGAATGTTCATAACAAACGACTCCTTAAATCCTACAAAACACCAAATTGGAAAAAAAAGTGAAAACTGGACAAAAATAAATCCAAAGTCTTACACCTTGTATTGGTTAGACAATGATCCGGAACAAGGTCAGCGTCACATTTCATTCACTATAAAAAAGAAAGGCGGATATCTTGCTTTGTACGATAGAGACACAAATATCATTGACCACATCGCATTCGGAAAACAAACCGACAACGTATCATTCGGGAAAATCAATCCGGAATCAAGAGATCTTGGTTTCTTCAAAAAGCCCTCTCCTGATGAAGAAAATAAAAATGGACTGAGAATAAACAGGCAGCTGAACAAGGTGAAATTCAGTTTAGCTCCAGGATTTTATAAAACGTCGCAAACCGTTGAATTATCAACAAATAAAAACTCCGCCATATATTATAGCCTAGATGGATCTTTACCAACAGAAGAAAGTACGCTTTATACCCAACCTATTCGAATCGATTCAAATACAGTATTACGAGCAAGGCTCATATCCGAGGGTTATATGCCTGATTTCACATCAAATGCGTCCTATTTTATTAACGAAAAAAGTGAACTTTCAGTTGTTTCACTTATTGTAGATCCAAAAGACTTATGGAAAAAACGAAAAGGAATCTATACCAATTTTGAAAGGCGTGGAATGGAAGTTCCAGCAAACGTTGAGTATTTTGATACCACGCAAAATGGCAGTTTTAAGCTTGCCCTATCAAAATCAGCAATTACAAGAATAGCGGGGAAAACTAGCCGAAGACAACCCAAAAAATCATTCGCGTTTTTTGCAACCAATGATGACGGAAAAGGAGAACGCTTCAATTATCCCGTTTTTAAAGACAAAGATATCAGCAGTTTTAGTGGGCTCTGGGTTAGAGCCGATGCGACTTCTGGAAGAAATGTTTCAGACCTATGGGTCGGAGAACGCTTTAAAAATGAACTTTTATATGAGGTAAATACCCAAATGAATGGCCAAGTTGATATGCAAGCATATGAGCCTGTTTCCGTTTTTCTAAATGGAGAATATTGGGGCCTCTACAATTTAATGGAACGAAAGGGGAAAGACTTTATTTACAGCAACCACGGGCAAACAGATGTAGATGTATTAACCTCTGGAGAAGCGAAAGCTGTTTCAGGCAACATCAATGAATACGATCAAATGATATTTTACATCGCCCAAAACGATATTTCAACGGATTCTGTTTACCAAAAAATATCAAACCAAGTCAACATTGACAGCTATATCGATTACTGGATCAATGAAACTTATTGTGGCGCCAAAGACATTTATGTAAATATCCGCTACTGGAAATCAAAAGCTGCAGGGTCAAAATGGAGATGGATCAGCTACGATCAAGATTCTTGGTATACCTCACAAGAAAAATCACTGAATTATTACTTAGATAAAGGAAAGGTTTTTCTTTTTGAAAGACTAATGAAAAACCAAACATTTAGAGACCAATGGATCAATAGAATGTGTGATTACCTGAATAAGGGATTTAAAACTGAGAATGTGACATCACTCGTCGATCAAATCACGGGTAGAATAAAAATTGAGGTTCTCAGAGACAAAGACAGATGGTCTGACTCTATGCTATACATAAGAAAAGGAGAGCGTATTAAATGGATTAAAGAATATGCTGCTGAAAGACCTGACTTTATAAGAGAGCACATAGTTGATTACTTCCAATTAGACAACGGTATATCGGATATTGAAGTTTTGCAGGATAATAACATGGGGCATATTAAGATCAATTCATTAGAAATAAAAGATTCCTTTTGGAAAGGAAAATACATTGAAAATGTACCGATTCGCATTGAAGCTATTCCAAATGAAGGGTATGTTTTTGAAAAATGGAAGAGTCGACGTCTACCTCAAGAATCTGTGATAAAAGTGAAAACGAAAAAAAACAAAAAATTCACACCAGTTTTCAAAAAAACAGAATAACCCAAAGCTTTGTTTTTAATGATATTTTCGCCTCTGTTTCCGTTTATATCGCTTAAGTTTCCGGTCACTTTTTCTCAATAATTTTCGATTTTCCCGACTTTGGTTTTTTCGGTGCTGCTTGAACTTTTTCTCAAAATATTTCTTTTTTGAACGCTCTCTTTTACGTTCTTGTCTCAATATTTTTTTGGTGAGTTTTGGATTCATTTGAGCCGACGTAGTGGCATTAGAAGCACATCCAAGACAAATTGAGCTTAGAAAAATAACAAGTAGTATAGCGGAAACTCTCCTCAAGTTTGGGTATCTTTGAGTAATGAAATTACAAATCTTATTCGTAATCTCCTTGTTCTTAATCAGTGGGTCTTGCGGAAAGCAAAACACCCACCCTGTTCCCTATGTTCCTTTTAACCAAAGTATTGACTTAAATCTCCCAAGTTATTATGCCCTCGCTGGAGTTGGTGGATATGCTTATGTTATAGGCGGTTCACGTGGAATAATCGTCTACAGAAGATCTCTAGATGAATTTATCGCTTTTGACCGACATTCTCCTGCTGACCCAAATGCAGAATGTGAAGAGCCTCTTTATCCTGATACAGATAATTTCTTAATACTTAAAGATTCGTGCAGCGGAGCTACGTTTTCTCTCTACGATGGCAGTCCAATTAATGGATCACAATATGGCTTAATGCAATATGCTACCAATTTTAATGGCAACAATATCGTAACGATCTACAATTAATGATGCAAGACAATAACATCAAAGTCCATATCATTGATAGAGAAGACAAGGAACATATTCTTGAAGGCCCAACGGACATGAGCATGAACGTAATGGAACTCTGTAAAGCCTATGACCTGCCTGTCGAAGGAGAGTGCGGAGGAATGGCAATGTGTGCGACATGTCAGTGCTATTTGGAATCAGATACCGCGTTACCTCCTCAAAGCGACGGTGAATTAGATATGCTGGACCAAGCGTTCCATGTAAAGAGCGAAAGTCGTTTAGGCTGCCAAATACAACTTAACAACTCCATTGACGGTATTATTCTTAGGCTTGCACCAGAAACCTAGTGTTATTTTAAGATATCTTCGAACGCAAGTTTGAACTTTTCAATTTTGGGACGAACCACTGCCTGACAATACATATTACTCGGGTTATTCTTCAAATAGTCTTTGTGATAATTTTCAGCGGCATAGAAGCGATGAAAAGGTATAATTTCTGTAACAATAGGAGAATCCCAAACGTTTTGTTCAGTCAAGCGTGTTTTGAATTGCTTCGCTAATTCCGTTTGTCTTTCGTCGTGGCAAAAAACCACACTTCTGTAATGCGTCCCGACATCATTGCCCTGTCTATTCAGTTGTGTTGGATCGTGAATAAACCAAAAAACACGCAACAGTTCCTGGAATGATATCACGGCTTCATCATAAGTGATTTGAGCAACCTCGGCATGCCCCGTAGCACCGGAGCATACCTGCTCGTAGCTTGGGTTTTCGCGTTTACCACCAGAAAACCCTGGCATCACTTTGTGGACGCCCTTTAATTCATCAAAACATGCTTCAGTGCACCAGAAGCATCCTGCGCCAAAAGTGGCTATTGATATTTTACTCATTGACTTTTTGGTATAAATTTTAAAGATGCCGAATTTACGCAATATCTCATCCCTGTGGGCTTAGGGCCATCGTTAAATAAATGACCTAGATGGCCTTCACATTCGGCACATTGAATTTCAATTCTTTTCATTCCTAAGCTAAAATCATCAACTTTTTTTACCCTACCGTCATTTAAAACATCGTAGTAGCTTGGCCAACCAGAACCTGACCTATATTTATCCTGACTTGAGAAAAGAGGATTATCACATGCAACACAAATGTACGTGCCTGCCTCCTTATGGTCCCAAAACTCACCAGTAAAAGGTCTCTCCGTATCACCATCCTTAACTATTCGACATACGTTTTCAGGAAGAATACGGCCATTAAATGAATTTTTTTTTGTGGCTTCTTGCGCTTCACATGAAGCAAAAACCAGAATAAATAAATAAAAAATAGATTGTTTCATAAACATTAAACAAAGAAGTAAAATAGATGTTCTCTTTACATTATTACTTTACATTTACACAATGAAATTAAAATACGGGAAAAACTTTTGGCTATTGACCATTTCCATGTTTTTTTTCATGACTAGCTTTAATTTAATATTGCCTGAACTGAATGATTTTATATCAAGTTTAGGAGGAGCTGATAAGAAAGGGCTCGTCATCACTTTGTTTACAATTTCTGCGGCAATCTCAAGACCCTTCTCAGGTAAACTGACTGACACAATTGGCCGTAAAAAAGTAATCTATTTAGGTATTTTATTTTCCGTATTAATTTCTTGGGCATATCCATTTTCGTTTTCGGTATTATTTTTTCTCTCATTAAGATTTTTACATGGCTTTAGTGCGGGATTTACACCAACTGGCACAACAGCTTTGCTCACGGACATTATACCTGCCAATGAGAGAGGAAGGGCAATGGGACTTTGGGGTACATTCATATCATTGGGTTTCGGTGTGGGCCAGTTTTCAGGCTCGTGGATTGGAGTTAATTTCGGAATGGATGCTCTTTTCATTATCTCAGGAGCAACGTCATTGCTCTCTGGCGTGTTTTTATTAAAAGTTGAAGAGACGCTTGAAAACCCTCAAAAATTTGACGGAAGTCAACTCAAGGTAAAATGGAATGACGTCATAGAACCATCTGTCGTCCCAGCCGCAGTGGTAATGCTTTTGACAACTGCATGCACAGGAATGATCTTTGTTCTTACCCCAGAAATATCTGGGTTTTTAGGAATTGAAAATAAAGGTTTTTTCTTTGGTTTTTATGTAATGTCAACAATTCTCGTGAGGCTCTTTGCCTCCTCTCTTTCGGACAGGATTGGCAGACGTGAAACTATGATTATTGGGGTTTGTCTATTGTTTGTTTCAATGCTCCTTTTGGCACGCGTCGACTCTTACAATTCTTTTGTTTTGGCGGCAATCGTATTTGGTTTGGCAACAGGGGTCTCTAGCCCTACTTTATTTGCATGGACAGCAGATCTCTCACACATTAGCCGGAGAGGGGTTGGTGCTGGTACAATATTTATCGCTTTAGAGATTGGCATAATGATAGGCTCTCTCTCCACATTAATAACTTATGACAATACTGCAGATTCGATTGCAGGTGTGTTTTTCTGGGGAATGGTCATGAGCATACTCGCTCTGATTTACTTGCTATGGCATAAGTTAAATCGCCAATCTGAATTTTAAGTCTTCAAGTATCTTCTAATAAGATAATGACCAAGATATATCAATGGTGTTAAAAGAATGGCTATAAATATTTTCAGAACATAATTCGTTGGAGCAATGGTCATGAAGTCTCCGAAAGATAGGGAACCTGGAAGGACAAAACCTATGTACAAAACAATATAGGAATCAATCAACTGCGAAACTAGTGTGCTCCCAGTACTCCTTAACCAAATAAATCGTTCACCTGTCTTTGATTTGATCCATGAAAACAATGAGGCATCAAGCAATTGAGAAACCAAAAAAGCGCAAATACTACCGACGATTACCATTTGCGCCTGTCCAAATACTTTGTTGTAAGCACTATCGTCTGAAAGATTTGACCCAGGTATATTCACAGCAGGTATTTCCATCGATAACCCTACAATCAAGAAGCAATAAGCAATTAAAATTGCTGTGATCCAACTCAATTTCCGAACAGCTTTATAGCCGTAAAATTCATTCAATAAATCAGTAAGTAGAAAAACTACAGGCCAAGGAAGTATGCCCACAATTGTTACAAAAGGACCAAATTGGCCGCCAAAAAAATTAAATTGGACAGGAATCTCAATCAGCTTGTTGCTAATCAATTCGGCAGTAACCGCGTTCGTAATAAATAAACCCGCTAAAAATACAAATAACCAGTGTTTCCTTCCCAGTAAAACCTTACTCATAGATCCTTTGATTTAAAAACCGACATAATCTAGACGTTTAGACTTAATGTAACGAGGTACATAATAACTATGATTGTTGAAAGTATCTACTCGAATCCCTGTTCTTGCTGCATGGATAAATTGTATAATACCATCAGTTGTATCGACGACAAGTGCAACATGGCCGACAACTCGTGAATTTAAATTCCGGGCTTTAAAAAACATCAAATCACCAGGTTGCAGATTCTTTAATGTTACGGAAGTTCCAAGCTCTGCCATGCCATAGCTCGTTCTTGTCAAGCTAAAACCAAAACCTCTAAAAACATAATTAATAAATCCGGAGCAATCAAAACCAGAAGGACTCATTCCTCCCCAAACATAAGGGACACCCATAAATTGTCGGGCATATTTAATTATGGCATCTGATTTCTGTTCAATAATGGCCTCAATCTCGTTGGCTTGTGCAGCAGCAGAGTCGCTAACTACGGTATCTGTTTGGGCTACAATATCCTTCGCAGACACAAACACAAGTAGTGATAAAAATATATTTTTAGATAATCTAAAGCGCATCAAGAATGCAAAATTATAACTATTTTCGATAATAATTTAATTACAGCCGTGCCAGTTATTGATACACAACATCTTACTAAACTATACTACAGCATTGGAGAGCTTGCTGAAAGGCTTGATGTAAACGCCTCACTATTAAGATTTTGGGAAAAAGAGTTCAATCTCAAAGTTTCTAAAAGGAACAAAAAAGGGAATCGTTTATATTCAGTAAAAGAGATTGAAGAAATCAATAAAATATATGCTTTAGTCAAAGTACAATTGTATACACTTGACGGAGCAAAGAAAGCCATAAAATCCAAAGATCAAAGCCTTATTTTTGATGCTAAACAAAGCGTTGCTTCCAAACTAGAAAACATTAAAACAAAACTTCTAAACTTAAAGTCCTAGACTAAAGCATTCTTTTAGCATCTACATTGCCTAATTCACAGCGGTCACGAAATAGACGATATCTGTATTTAGAAATAATATTGTAAACAAAGTCTCTCAAAACTTTTGGTACCATCCAAAAAAGTAAAAAAATGTTGAAATACCACCTCAAATAAGGAATCAAGCGTAAAGCTGCAGATGATTTATCATATAATACACCTTCCTTGAACAAATAAAAGGTTTTCATATCAATATGTTCAATCCCTTCTTTCGGGAGAAAAGACCTTGCATGTTGACCTTGCAGGGCAGAAAAAAACAAGCTATTATCACGCTCCTGACTTAAAATAAAACGAACTACTCGTGAACATAAGGGACAAGCGGCGTCATAAAAAACAATATCCCTCATAGCATTTCCTTTAGTTTGTTTTGGAAGTAATCTGCTGCCGGCAGCATTCTCGAACCGTACCAAGAAAACATCTCTCCATCGACAAGAATAATTTTAGCACTCGGGAAACGTGATTGATATTTCTGCAGATGTTTAGCTTCAAAAGGGAAAGGTTCAGAGCTTAAAAAAACATAGTGTGGTTCACAATCTCCTAACGCATCAATATCGGGATAACGCTCCAAATGAGCAATATTATTGAATCCTAATATTTGAATGATGCTATCAATAAAGGTCGCACGACCTGCAACGAAAGATGGTTTGTCCCAAATAAAATATAGGACAGCTAAGTTTTTACCTAAATTCTTTAAATCAGAATAGGCGATTTTAAGATCATCCACCAATTTAAGACATACTTGTTCTTTCGACAACACTATACCTAGTTGATTTATCATTTCAATAGCATCTTCAAAGCTATTGACATCACTCATCCAAACCGGAGCGAATTTCTCCAATGCAGAAATATCTTCTTTCGTGTTTTCTTCCTTATTGCCAATAATAAGGTCCGGTTCAAGGGCTTTAATTTTATCAATATTTAAACGCTTTGTCCCTCCTACTCTTTCCTTTTGTTCAAACCATATTTTAGGATAAATACAAAACTTTGTGATTCCAACGACCTCATCTTCCAGTCCTAAAAAATGTAAAAACTCAGTGAGAGAAGGAACCAAGGAAACGATGCGATTCGGTTTATTTTTCAAACGGACATCACGCTTTAACTGATCCACAAATGTTCCCTTATTCATTTTATGACATAGCAGATATTATATCATATCTTGTTATGATATGCATAGATCCTGAACCTGATTCGACAAGAACGGCAGGGGTGTTTTTATTGATAAGCTTACACAATTCATCGACGTGCGTTCCACTTTTTACAATTGGAAACGCAGCTCCCATTATAGATGATATAGGAGCATCTCTTAACTCTGGTTTATCAACTAAAGTTTGATAGATTGCACTGTCATCAATCGAGCCAACAAATTGATTGTCCTTTTTTACAGGAATTTGAGAGATTCCAAATTTTCTCATTTTGGCAATTGCATGAGAAACAAGCTCCTCTGCAAAAACTGAGACCAATGGTTTATCATCGTGGTTCTTCACAAGATCTTTTGCTGTAAGTATTTCCTCCTCTAAAAAACCTCTTTCACGCATCCACTCATCGTTGTACATTTTACCCACGTATCGGCTTCCTGAATCGTGCAATAAAACAACCACTATATCATCTTTTGAAAAATTTTCTTTAAGTTGAAGAAGCCCTTTAACAGCCGCACCGCATGAATTACCTGCAAATATACCTTCCTCTCTAGCCATCTTTCTCGTGTATACAGCGGCATCTTTATCTGTTACTTTCTCAAAACCATCAATCACACTGAAATCCACATTTTCAGGCAAAATATCTTCACCAATACCTTCGGTGATGTAAGAGTAAATTTCATTTTCATCAAATATGCCTGTTTCATGGTACTTTTTAAATACTGAACCGTAAGTATCAATACCCCAAATTTTAATATTTGGATTTTTTTCTTTTAGGTATTTACCTACACCGGAAATCGTACCGCCAGTACCTACCCCAACGACAAAATGAGTGATTTTCCCATCAGTTTGCTCCCATATTTCAGGACCTGTTTGTTCATAATGCGCAATGGCATTAGAAGGATTGTCGTACTGGTTCACATACCATGAATTCGGGGTTTCCTCTGAAATTCTTTTGGATGTGGAATAGTAAGACCTCGGATCTTTTGGATCGACATCTGTAGGACAAACGATAACCTCAGCACCAACTGCGCGAAGTATATCAAACTTCTCCTTAGATTGTTTATCCGTCGATACACATATTAATTTATAACCCTTAATAATTGCGGCTAAAGCCAACCCCATACCTGTATTTCCAGATGTGCCTTCTACAATGGTTCCACCTGGTTTTAAACGACCATCTGCCTCGGCATCCTCGACCATTTTAACAGCCATACGGTCCTTAACGGAGCTACCCGGATTAAAAAACTCAACCTTTGCTAAAACCATAGCATCAACGTCTTCTGTCAATTTATTAAGTCGAACAAGTGGAGTGTTGCCTATCGTTTCAAGAATATTATTTGAAATTTTCATTTACTTTTCTTTCTGCAAAGATAATTATAAAGTAGGATTTCGGCTTACTGATAACATTCAATTATTCTATCTAATCCTTAACTTAGTGAGCTATGAATAATCAAATGCTAAAAGTACTCACCCTATTGTTTTTTTTATCAGCATTGTTTTATTGTAATTCTCAAGAAAATAATCAATGCCAAATACTACCATCCCCTGTAGTTTACAAGAGAATTAAAGGCAATTTATATTTACCAACTAAACTGAGTATTCACAAAGATAATTGGCCAAAAAACTCCGTAAATCAATTCGAATCAATGCTACTTAGGTTTCATGCTTTAGGAATCAAAGACACTACTGGTAAATCATTTATTCGGCTTCGAAAATTAAAGAATGTACCCAAAGATTTTTATTCAATTTCTATTAGTGACTTCATCTTTATATCATACTCCAATGATCAGGCTCTCTACTATGCAATGCAATCACTTGTTCAGCTTATTCAAACAGAGGATGAAATAAAATACATTCCCAAGGCGTTCGTTCAAGATTACCCTAAGTTTGATTGGCGCGGTCTTCATTTAGATGTTTCAAGACATTTTTTTTCTGTTGAAGAAATTAAAAAATACTTGGATTTGATGGCGCTATATAAATTCAATACGTTCCACTGGCATCTTACAGATGACCAAGGTTGGCGAATTGAAATTAAGGCCTATCCTGAGCTAACGAAGGCCGGTGCATACAGAGATAGTACCTTAATAGGTCATTACACTTCAATCCCAAGACAATACGACAAAAGTCGATACGGAGGGTTTTATACGCAAGATGAAATTAAAGATATCGTGGCCTATGCGCAGGAACGATACATTGAGATTGTACCGGAAATTGAGATGCCAGGACATAGCAGAGCTGCCTTGGCAGCATATCCTGAATTTTCATGTTCTGGCATTCAGAACTCTGTTCCAGGAATTTGGGGGGTTTTTGAGGACATTTATTGTTCAAAAGAAGAAAGCTTTGAATTCCTAACTGCAATACTAGATGAAGTTGTAAATCTATTCCCAGGAAAATATATTCACATCGGTGGAGATGAAGTGCCCAAATCGAGATGGAAGACCTGTACAAAATGCCAAAATGTAATTCAAAATAAAGGATTGGCAAATGAACATGAATTACAAAGCTATTTCATCTCTAGAATTGAAAAACACTTAAATAAGAAAGGCAAAAAAATAATAGGCTGGGACGAAATTCTTGAAGGAGGTCTTTCACCGAATGCCGCAGTAATGTCTTGGAGAGGATTTGAGGGAGGAATTGCTGCAGCTAAAAAAGGGCATTATGTGGTCATGACTCCGGGATCTCATTGCTATTTTGACCATTATCAGGGAAAGTCGAATGAAGAACCATTAGCCATTGGAGGATATACACCCTTGGAAAAGGTTTACCTTTTTAATCCCATACCACATGAATTAGATGCTGCCCAAGCTAGTTTTATACTTGGTGGACAAGCAAACTTGTGGACAGAATACATCAGCGACTTTAAACAATTGGAATATATGGCCTATCCAAGAGCAATTGCATTAAGTCAAGCCTTATGGTGTAATGAAAAACCGAAATATGAGGATTTTTGTAAGGTTTTATATGATTCGCATTATAAAAACTTAGCGCTTTTAGACGTTAATTATTCTAAATCAAGTCAACGTGCGACAATAAGAAGTCAGCAGCATGAAAAAGGGATATCTCTCACACTAAATGGCCATGATACAACAGATGTTTTTTACACGACAATACAGACGAACAACTCCAAAGATGATTTGAAATTAGATCTTACGGTTGGTAAAGAGCTAATTATAAAGAGGCCAGAAAAAAGTACCATTGAATATAAACTAAGATTTACAAGTAAAAACTCGAAAATCAGCACTGCAATGGAGCTTATTGGCCACCATGCATTAGGAGCTAAAATAAATTATATCACAAAACCTAACCCCCAATACAACTACTCCCCATCCCTCCTTTTAGATGGGCAAAAAGGATCTAGACCTTGGAGAGGGCATGAATGGATCGGTTTCGATACAAGTTCCATTACACTAGAAATCGCGTTGCCGAAAAAAAAGAAAATTAAGGCAATTGAATTTAGCTTTCTTGAATCAAACGGCTCTTGGATCTACTTACCACACGAAATCCAAGTATCTCCTAAATCTAAACGAAGAAAAAAGAAACAAAGCGTGAAAAACATAAATAAGGAGCTTGTTCGGTTAAAAATAAGAAAGCGATTAGAAACGGTTCGAATTGAAATAAATACCTTTTCTAAGATACCAAAAGGGCTACCCGGTGCAGGACATACACCTTGGACTTTCATAGATGAAATTGTATTCCATTAACAATAATTGCATATCGTTGATATAAACTAAAACAATTTTAAACCTTTCCTTTCGTTTGATGTTATTATTTTTGCACAAAGCCTGTTATGTCAGAAATAAATTGGTCCCAAATTAAAGCCTACGAGGATATCACGTTCAACTATTGTAATGGTGTTGCACGAATTGCATTCAATAGACCTGAAGTCAGAAATGCTTTTCGTCCAAAAACAGTAGATGAAATGTTGGATGCACTTATTATTTGTCATGAAAGTCAAGAAATAGGAGTTGTTTTAATTACGGGAGAAGGTCCATCTTCAAAAGATGGTGGATGGGCATTTTGTTCAGGAGGCGACCAGCGCGTTAGAGCTCCTAGAGGTTACAAAGGAACCGATGGAGTGAGCAAGTTCAATATTTTAGATGTTCAAAGACAAATTCGTTTTATGAATAAAGTAGTTATTGCTGTCGTGCCGGGCTGGGCCGTTGGAGGTGGACATAGTCTACATGTTGTTTGTGATTTGACCTTAGCCTCGAAAGAGCATGCTATTTTTAAACAAACTGATGTAGATGTTGCCAGTTTTGATGGAGGTTTTGGATCTGCTTACCTTGCACGACAAGTCGGTCAAAAGCGCGCTAGAGAAATTTTTTTTCTAGGTGCTAGCTATTCAGCCCAAGAAGCATTTGAAATGGGTATGGTGAATAAAGTTGTTCCTCATGAAGAATTGGAGCAGACCGCATTTAATTGGGGACAAGAAATCCTAAAAAAGAGTCCAACTGCTATCAAGATGTCT
>MDSY01015102.1_pt1 | contig 20981 bp, 16 predicted proteins | sample 811131 | NCBI WGS metagenome assembly MDSY01 (sample SAMN05326643, study PRJNA326480) | marine metagenome | isolation source: seawater | place: Atlantic Ocean: South West | collected 2010 | reverse complement strand
TTCGTTTTCGTCAACACCTAATTTGTCTACGATAATAGCTTTTACTCTTGATGCAATGTCTGACATAATTCTTGTTTTTAAATTTTAATTATAAGTGGCAAAAATAAAATATTTTACATGAAAACAGCATTTTTACGATAAAATGTTAACTGTATGCTTTAAACCCAATATACGCTACTGACGTGCCATTTTAACCCTTTGCTCTTTAATCTTTTTGTTTTATTCTCAAAATCATCACAGCAAATTAAACATTTTTAGGCGAAGTAAACTCGATTGACGTACTTTTGTTTTTTATTTAGCAACTACTTCAAAACATCTAAAATAAATATCGTGAAAAAGCGTATCGTTATTTTTGCCTCCGGCAACGGCACAAATGCACAAAATTTAATTGAGCATTTTCAATACAATGAATTTGCTGAGGTTGTTCTAGGACTCTCAAACAAGAAAGACGCTATGGTTCTTGAAAGGTTTAACTCTTTAAAAGTTGAAAACAAACTCTTCACCAAAAAACAATTGAATTCTTCTGAAGGAGTTCTTAAGTTGTTGAAAGAAACAAAGGCGGACTTAATCATTCTCGCTGGTTTTTTATTAAAATTCCCTTCAGTCATTTTAAAGGACTATCCAGACAAAGTTATAAACCTGCATCCTGCCTTGCTCCCCAAATACGGGGGAAAGGGAATGTATGGGCATTATGTTCATGAAGCGGTGGTTGCGAATAAAGAAACAGAAACGGGTATTACAATACATTATGTCAATGCAAATTATGATGAAGGTGCTATTATTTTTCAAAAAAGTGTGAATCTTTCAGAAAATGAGACCGCAGAGACTGTTGCTAAAAAGATTCATAAATTGGAATATCAGTATTTTCCTGAGGTAATTGAAGATTTGATTGTTTCAGAAATGAAAAAGGAGAGCTAAGTCGTTTTTCAAAAAGAACAAATTTAAAGAAGCACCTGTCTTCGAAAAGTAGGATATGGCTAAAAAAGGAAAGTTTTACGTTGTTTGGTTTGGAAATCCCACAGGTATTTTTAAAAGCTGGAAAGACTGTAAAAAATCTATAGATGGTGTCAAAGGAGCCCAATACAAATCATTTCTAACGCTTGCAGAGGCAAAAACAGCTTTCAATAAAGAATTTAAAGACTACAGAGGGAAAAGCACAAATAAAAAAACACTCTCTGCTGCAGAGCTTGCTAAAATTGGAACCCCTAATTTATACTCTATTGCCGTAGATGCAGCCTCCAGTGGCAATCCTGGAATAATGGAATACCGTGGAGTAGATACTCAAACGCAGAAACCATTATTTCACCAAGGACCCTTTCAACAAGGGACAAATAACGTAGGTGAATTCCTTGCACTTGTACACGGACTGGTTTTTCTTAAAAATCAAGGCAGTAATAGAATACTTTACACAGATTCTAGAATTGCCATGGGGTGGGTAAAGAAAAAAAAATGCAATACAAAATTAGAAAAAAGTGCTAAAAACACATATCTCTTTGAACTAGTTCTTCGCGCAGAAAACTGGCTAAAATTGAACATATATACAACAAAGGTGGTTAAATGGGAAACCAAAGCTTGGGGAGAAATTCCCGCCGATTTTGGAAGAAAATAATTACAGGTTAATACCCGTAATCCAGGCCTTTTTAAATTGCTTTAAAGACCTTAATTCGTTTTTTCTGTTGACTATATCCAAAAGCTTATTACTAGTCTCTATATAAATATAGCGCCAACCATTTTCAGGATTGACATAGCTTCTTGGCTGATATCCTTGGTCCAACATTTTTTTTGTCCAGCTATCGGCATATTTATTTTTTGAGAAAACGTTGGTCACTAAATAGTAACCCGATGCCATTCCAGGAATTAAGACATTGTTGGTTTGATGGGGGTCTAATAAAATTGTTGAAGGCAAAACGATAGCTGCCGTTGCCTCTGGTATAACCAAAGATTCTTTTTTAGTGAGTTTTGATTCTTGTAATAGCTTGTTCCCTAGTTCTATTTTTCCTTCAGAAAAGGCAATCTCACTATTTCTTCTGAGTAAATATGTGTTTTCTATTTCTGTCTCAAACGCGGTAAAAAAAAGATAAAAACGGTCTGCTCCTGTTTTAAAACGGACTTTCGAAGTTGTCGCGTTATTGCTAATAATTCCAGAAGGTAGCTCCATTTTAACCAAGTCAAATCCCAAAGTATTTTTACTTGCAGGAGTGCGTTCACTTTTGGTCGTGCTGCCGCTAGTTATGCTGCTATTAAAAAAATTGGTCGATTCTCTTTGCGGGGTTTTTAATATCTCATATTGATTTGTTTTGCTGTTGTAAATGGCGCACTGGTCACTTTCTATATTCACATCCCCATCTAAACTTGCCATTATAAGGGTAGACTCAAGCGCTCCTTCTGTTTTGCCTTGAAAATCTTCAAAACTAATATCTATATTGTCGTAATTCACTTGTTCAAAACCATCGTATATGGTAAAGTATTTTGGTGTTTCCGAAGCATCCTCATAGATGATGTACAGCAACCATCCGGCTGCACTCCCCCCTGCTATTTTTCCATTTACCCCTCTTATGTTTGCCGCGGTAAACACTGCGTTTTCGGAAGAGTGCTTTTGAAAATAAGCCGTTAGATCTGCACGACATAAATAAGGAGAATCTGTTTTGAAAGCACCTTTCTTTTTGGCGTCAAAAAGTATTTCTCCCTTCACATCAAAATAGGGCTGTCCCGAAACCTTAACTTTTATTTCGTTTACTGTGGGAACACGACGTCCTTTATTTTTATATATTATTTTCCTCTTTTTTTTGCGCATTTCAGAGCGCTCTGAAGGGTATAGACCACTCCAATATAAACCAGCATATACAACCCGCTGGGCGGAACTGGGCATTAAAATTTGAGCACTGCTCGAACTAAAAGTTGTTTCATCTTGGTCGACATCAACATACTTCATATTCACCGCGTCATTGGCGGTTTTCATATCGTCAAAAGGTGTTTTCTTATGTTTCCCAAGAACTGTATTTCCAATGAGGATTGAATTTCCTTTTAAATATAATTGTTCTTGCATTTTAAATTTCAAACTCTCTTGTGCTGATAGATTACTAAAAAACGCAACAGACAGGGCAAAATTTATAAAAAACCGCATATACATATTCAAATCGTTTTATTTTAGGTATACCAAGATTGGTATTTTGATACATTTTCCTTAACGGCATAATAACAACCATATTTGAGTAAAAAAAATGTGTATTATCCAATTACCAAAACTAAATGATATCTGCGAAAAAATCCCAATAAAATTAAATTTTCAATCCAATAGAAAAGTACCTCATTTCCTTTTTACAAGATCTAGAATCATTCTCTGCGTCTATTCGCTTCTTTTCGTTCTTTTTGAAATCATCTATTCTATAGTTCATTGCAGGATAAATTAATTTTCATATGTGTTAGGAGCATCCAAATCGCAACAAACTTCAAAAAAAACTTATCTTTGCACTTCATTTTAAATTTAAATTTTTGGAGAAAATAGTAATTGTTGGAACTGTCGCATTCGATGCCATTGAAACTCCATTCGGCAAAACAGATAAAATTCTTGGTGGAGCCGCCACATATATCGGTTTATCTGCTTCAAATTTTGGTGTAGACGCAGCCATTGTATCGGTTGTTGGCAAAGACTTTCCGCAGCGTCATATTTCCATGCTAAAAAGTAGAGAATTGGACTTGGAAGGTTTGGAAATTGTTCAAGACGGGAAAACATTTTTCTGGAGCGGGAAATATCACAACGATATGAATACCCGAGATACCTTGATAACAGATCTAAATGTCCTAGCCAATTTCAACCCCGTTGTTCCCGCTGGATATAAAGACGCAAAAATTTTAATGTTGGGTAATTTGCACCCATCCGTTCAAATGAGTGTTATAAGTCAAGTGCATAATCCAAAGCTCATTATTTTAGATACAATGAATTTCTGGATGGACTGTGCTTTGACTGAACTAATGCAGGTTATAGCAAAAGTAAATGTTATTACTATCAATGACGAAGAAGCAAGACAATTAAGTGGCGAATACTCTTTGGTCCTTGCAGCTCAAAAAATTATGGAAATGGGTCCAGAATTCGTGGTCATCAAAAAAGGAGAACACGGAGCCCTTCTGTTCCATAAAGACAACATATTTTCTGCTCCTGCCCTCCCCTTGGCTAAAGTTTTTGATCCAACAGGAGCGGGCGATACCTTTGCGGGTGGATTTACAGGCTATCTATCAAAAACTGGTGATTTTAACTATGAAAACATGAAAGCTGCCATTGTATATGGATCTGTTTTAGCTTCCTTTTGCGTAGAAAAATTTGGAACAGAGAGAATGCTTGAGGTATCAAAGAAAGAAATAAATCAGCGCATAGATCAATTTAAGAGTTTGACTCAGTATAACATGAAACGATTATAAATAGTAGCTCAGTTGAGCTTTTTTTACACCTAATAAAAAAAATATGAGCGATGCTTTAAAACACGAATGCGGTATTGCATTAGTCCGACTAAGAAAACCTTTGGAATACTACAAAGAGAAATATGGTACGGCATTCTATGGGGTGAATAAGATGTATTTAATGATGGAAAAACAGCACAATCGCGGACAAGACGGTGCTGGATTCGCAAGCATTAAATTAGATGTAAAGCCAGGTGAACGTTACATTAGTCGTGTCCGGTCGAATGCAAATCAGCCAATACAAGATATTTTTGCTCAAATTAATGCCCGCGCAAATGAAGAGTTTGATGCAGACCCTGAGTTAAAACATGACGTTGCGGCTCAAAAAACAAAAATCCCTTACCTAGGCGAACTATTTTTAGGCCATGTTCGATATGGCACTTTTGGCGGTAATAGTGTTGAACATGTTCATCCATTCCTTCGTCAAAACAATTGGATGCATCGCAATCTAATTATTGCTGGCAACTTTAACATGACCAATACTACAGAGCTTTTTAACAACTTAACAGAACTTGGGATGCACCCAAAAGAGAAAGCAGATACAGTAACTGTTATGGAAAAAATTGGTCACTTCTTGGATGACGAAGTGAGTAAGTTATACAAAAAAGCAAAGGCAAAAGGCTTGTCTAAAATTGAAGCTTCACCTTTTATTGCAAGAAAACTCAAATTAGCTAAGGTTCTAAAAAGAGCTTCTAAAGATTGGGACGGAGGGTATGCAATGGCAGGCCTACTTGGTCATGGTGATGCATTTGTTATGCGAGATCCCGCAGGAATACGCCCAGCTTATTATTACCAAGATGAAGAGGTTATTGTAGTCGCTTCAGAAAGACCCGTAATACAAACTGTTTTTAATGTTCCCTTTGAATCCGTGAACGAAGTAGAGCCAGGAACTGCCCTATTAATGAAAAAAGATGGAACCCTTACCACTTCAAGAATTCTGGAAGCACTAGAGCGAAAATCTTGTTCTTTTGAACGAATTTATTTTTCTCGCGGAAGTGACACAGAAATCTACCAAGAACGCAAGGAACTGGGAAGGCTGATCATGCCAGACGTTCTTAAAGCTATTGATTACGATACGAATAATTCCGTTTTTTCTTTTATTCCAAACACAGCAGAAACTTCTTTCTATGGTATGCTTGACGCCGCTCAAAATGAACTAAACAAGCAAAAAAATACTGCTATTTTCAAAGAAAAAGAAAATCTGACCGAAGAACGCCTAAAACAAATACAAGCTTTTAAAATTAGAACTGAAAAAATTGCTATCAAGGATGTTAAGCTGCGCACTTTTATAACAGACGACAGTAGTAGAGACGATTTAGTTGCCCATGTGTACGATGTCACTTATGGAGTAGTGAAACCAACCGACAACCTTGTCATTATAGACGACAGCATTGTAAGAGGAACTACCCTTAAGAAAAGTATTCTTAAAATGTTAGACCGTCTAAACCCGAAGCAAATTGTGGTCGTGTCATCCGCACCTCAAATAAGATATCCAGATTGTTATGGTATCGACATGGCTCGGATGGAGAAGTTAATTGCTTTTCAGGCTGCTCTTGAACTTCACAAAGATCGAGGCACCTCAGATATTGTAGAAGAAATATATCATAAATGTAAAAGCCAAGTTGCCTTAGTTGATTCTGAAGTTGTGAATCACGTTAAGGATATTTACGCTCCTTTTACGGCCGAGGAAATTTCGGCCAAAATAGCAGAAATAATTAGTGATAACAACATCAATGCGGAGGTTAAAATAATATTTCAAACAGTTGACAACCTCCACAAGGCCTGTCCTAAAAACCTAGGAGATTGGTACTTTACAGGAAACTATCCAACCCCAGGAGGTAATAGAGTTGTAAACAAAGCATATATTAACTTTTATGAAGGAAACCCAGAGAGAGCCTATTAATTGTCAAAACCCTGCAAATAATGGGTTTTACCGAACAAATACGCGCTTTGCTTAAAAGCAGGAAAAATCTTATTTGTATTAAGGTGTTTGGCCATCTTTGGTACTTACCATAATATCAATAGGTTAAGTTCATGGTAAATTTGGTCAAATAAAAAAGGTAAACCAGCTTGCTTGTTCTCTGGGGGTCTGAATTATTTAAAAAAACGCTTACTCTTTAACGAATATTCAGGTCTTTTATCTAAAAGATTATTTTGCGGAAGGAAATATCTCTTATATTTGATTTATACCATAACATAAGTAGGTTAAGTTCATGGTAAATTTGGGGCAAAAAAAGGTAGACTCTTGTTTACCTTTTTTTATACAATAATAGTACGAAAAACACCCTTTAAGTCGGAATAACACCCTGACAATTAGAGTCATAAAAGTTATTTGCCAGCGACTCACCAGACGCTTCAAACTGCAATACATCTGCGTTATTTTACAAAAAAAAGTGCCTCGTCTAATTGACAAAGCACTATAATATTTTGATCTTTCTAAAGACTATTTGTTCCCTTGGAAACGCAATGATACTTCATTCCAATTAATAATATTGAAGAAGGCCGCTACATAATCGGGACGGCGATTCTGATAATTAAGATAATAAGCGTGCTCCCATACGTCAAGCCCTAAAATAGGGGTTCCGCCGCAACCTACACCTGGCATTAAAGGATTGTCTTGATTTGGTGTTGAACACACTTCAACTTTTCCTCCTTTATGAACACACAACCAAGCCCATCCCGACCCAAATTGCGTTTTAGCCGCTGCTGAAAATTTCTCTTTAAATGCATCGAAACTTCCGTATGCGTCATCAATTGCTGCAGCCAACTCTCCACTGGGAACTCCTCCTCCATTTGGCGAGAGTATATCCCAAAATAAACTATGATTGTAGAATCCACCTCCGTTATTTCGGACGGCTTTGTTGCTCATGTCAAGTTCTTCTAATATATTTTCTATTGATTTACCGTCCAAATCGGTCCCCTCAATTGCTCCATTCAAGTTATTGGTATAGCCCTGATGGTGCTTCCCATGATGGATTTCCATTGTTCTGCTATCAATATTTGGCTCAAGAGCATCAAGCGCATAATTTAATTGTGGTAGTGTAAAAGACATATTGTGAGTTTTTTAATTATTTTATTTATAACACCAAAGTTACACATTCTCCTTTTTTTAAACTGTTATAGTAATGATAAGATTTTTATACCTCCATAGATATTTCTAATAATGCCCCGCTACTCCTTACTTTTGATTATTTTAGTAAAAAACTTAGCTTGAAAAATAATGTGCCTTTTAAAATATACAATGCTTCAGCTGGAAGTGGAAAGACTTTTGCCCTTGTCAAAGAATATATAAGCCGCATTTTAGCTTCCAAAAGCGAAACTTACTACCAACAATTACTTGCGATTACCTTTACAAATAAAGCCGTTGCTGAAATGAAAAAGCGCATCTTAGAGAACTTGGTCTTATTTTCGAGTGCTGAAACAGCCACTAATCCACCAGAAATGCTCGTCCAGATTGCTCAATCTCTCGATTTAACTCTGGATGAAATCCGATTCCGATCAGTAAAAATAGTGAAGCATTTATTGCATCATTATGCAGGCTTCTGCGCAGAAACAATTGACAGCTTCAATCATAGATTAATTAGGACGTTTGCACGAGACTTGAGGCTCACTTCCAATTTTGAAGTAAGTCTTGACACATCGACCCTACTGCTTGAAGCTGTAGATCAACTTGTGTATAAAGTTGGTGAAAACTCAAAAGTGACAAAAGTTTTAGTGGACTATGCGCTTTCAAAAACAGATGATGATAAATCTTGGGATATTTCGAAAGATATTGTTTCTTCTGCCACTATACTTTTCCAAGAGAACGATGCGGCCCATGTTGAAAAACTCAAAAAAAAGACAATCGATGATTTCAATTTTTTTAGAAAGCAACTGCAAGATCGCAAAGAATATATTTCAGGGGAAGTTTATAAAATATCCGCAGCTACTTTATTGCTTATTGAAGAAAGCGGATTAGAGCATACCCATTTTACAAGAAGTTCATTTCCAAAATACCTTTTGAAGCTGCATAAAAATGATTTTAATATCGCATTTACGAGTGCATGGCAGACTAACTTCGGAGAGAAGCCGTTGTATACAGCGACTACTCTAAAAAAGAACCCCGACATTGCTCGTACTATAGATAAATTAGCCCCAACTTTTATTGAAAATTTTAATTCAACGAAGGCGTATATTTTTCAATTTCGCCTTTTTGAATCCATTTTACAAAGTATTAACCCCTTAACCGTAATTAATCTTGTTCAAAATGAAATTGATGTAATAAAAAAAGAACAAAATATACTGCCTATTTCCGAATTCAATGCGCTCATTAACAATGAAATTAAAAACCAGCCTGTACCTTTTATCTACGAGCGTCTCGGAGAAAAATACCGTCACTTTTTTATCGATGAGTTTCAAGACACCTCTAAATTGCAATGGGAAAACCTAATCCCCTTAATTTCAAATTCGATTTCACAATTTAACCCCAATGGCAATCAAGGGTCTTTATTACTTGCCGGAGATGCAAAACAGTCGATTTATCGCTGGCGTGGTGGTTTACCAGAACAGTTTATGGATTTGTGCGGAGCTATCTCCCCTTTTCCCTCTTCTGAAAAAAGAGTACTCAATCTTGAAACCAATTACAGAAGCAGGCAACAGATTATTGAATTCAACAACCAATTTTTTTCTTTTATTGCAACCTATTTTGGGGATGACGTTCACAAGTTACTTTACGCATCAGGTAACAGGCAAAAGTTTAATAGTAAGCAAGGAGGGTTTATAAGACTATCCTTTATTGAAGAGGCGATTAAAAAAGAACAAAGCATAGCATATGCTGCCGTGATTCTTGAAACTATTCAAGAGTTAAAAACAAGAGGGTATGAAAATAGTGACATTTGTATATTAACCAGAAATAGAAAAGATGGGATCGCTATTGGGAGTCATTTAATGACTAATGGAGTACCCGTTATTTCTGCTGAAACATTATTGCTTGGATCTTCAACGCTCGTTCAATCTCTTATAGACACCTTAACATTATCAATGCATCCGGAAAATGAGGAAGCTAAAATACGTTTGCTTGGTTTCCTGCACGATTATTTGTGTTTGAAAATTGATAAACATCATTTCTTTAGCTCGCTAATAAAAACATCTTCTAAAGAATTTGAAAAGCGACTAACTGAGTACGATATTTGGTTGGATTTTAAATTACTGCAGTCATATAGCCTCTATGAAAGTTTTGAATATATCATTCGACAATATCGTCTCTTTAAAGATGCTGATGCCTATCTCTTTAGCTTCATGGATTTCGTTTTTGAATTTGAACAATCGCCTTTGGCGAACAAGATTGGTTTTTTTGAACATTGGGAGAGAAAAAAAGACAAGGCTTCAATTCCAGCAAATGAAGGCACTAGAGCAGTACAATTAATGACCATTCACAAGGCAAAAGGACTAGAGTTTCCCGTAGTCCTTTTCCCGTTTGCCGACCTAAACATCTACGATGCTAAATTAGACACTACTTGGTATCCTTTAAGCCCTGATTTAGGTTTTGGTTTTGATGAAGCCCGCATTAAATACAAGCAAGAGATTTCCTGCTACAGCGAACGTGGCACTATTATATATAATGAACATCAAAATAAACTGGAACTTGACAACCTAAACTTACTCTACGTAACGCTCACAAGGGCAGCAGAGGAACTCTATATTTTTGCGTCAAAACCCGAAACTCCTAAAAACAATATTCCAATGCGTTACAATCAGTTTTTTGGTGAATTCCTCAAAAGCAAAGGCATTTGGAATGAAGCGAAGTTTATTTATGAGTTTGGAACTAACTCGCAACGACATCTTCAAGAAGTTAAAACATCGACTGTTCAGGCAATACCCTCATATACAGCAATAGCGCCAAGTAGCCATAATATAAGAATAGTTGCTGGTAATACCACAATGCAAAAAGAAGTATCTCAAAAAGCAATTTCAGAAGGGAACTTATTACACGATACAATGGCAAAAATCAACAATACATTAGATGTAGTTCCGGTTTTCGATGCAATGAAGAGACGAGCGATTATTCCGCTGGACAAAATAGAATCCCTAAATTTAAAAGTGCTGTCGATTGTGGAACATCCTTTGTTGCGTATATACTTTAGAGAATCATGTACTGTTTTAAATGAAAGAGAAATTATAACCGCTTCAGGACTCTTATTGCGCCCCGATAGATTGAACTTTAATGAAAATAAATCAGTGACTATAATTGATTACAAAACAGGGGAACCAAAAAATAATCATAAAAATCAAATAAAAAACTATGCTTCTGCTCTCACAGAAATGGGAAAATCAATCACAGAAAGTTTACTGGTATACACCAATCAAGAAGAAGTTCTAATAAATAAAGTTTAAATTTGAATCGATTTAAATATTCGCAAAAAATAGATTATGTACAGTAAAATAAAAGATCACCTAGCTGCAGAGCTTGAAGAAATAAAGGACAATGGCCTCTATAAAAAGGAACGAATCATAACAAGCCCGCAAGGCGCCATAATAAGGATATCAACGGGAGAGGAAGTTATTAACTTTTGTGCCAATAACTACCTAGGACTCTCCTCCAATAAAGAAGTTATACAGGCAGCGAAAGACGCAATGGATTCACATGGCTTTGGGCTTTCGTCAGTTCGTTTTATATGTGGAACCCAGGATATTCACAAAAAACTTGAGGAAAGCATAGCTACCTTTTATCAAACGGAAGACACAATTCTTTACGCTGCAGCTTTTGATGCTAATGGAGGGGTCTTTGAACCCTTACTGGGTCCTGAAGATGCCATAATATCTGACGCTTTAAACCACGCTTCTATCATCGATGGAGTGCGCCTTTGTAAAGCAGCACGCTACCGTTACAAAAACAGTGACATGGAAGATCTCGAACAACAACTTATTGCAGCAAACACAGCTAATTCTCGTTTTAAAATCATCGTGACAGATGGAGTCTTTTCTATGGATGGCATTGTTGCGCCGCTAGACAAAATCTGTGATCTTGCCGATAAATACGACGCGTTGGTGATGATAGATGAATGTCATGCAACTGGCTTTATTGGTGAAACTGGTCGAGGCACCTTGGAAGAAAAAGGGGTAATGGGTCGAATCGACATTATAACTGGGACACTAGGAAAAGCCTTAGGAGGAGCAATGGGTGGCTATACCACTGGAAAAAAAGAAATCATTGAAATGCTAAGGCAAAAATCAAGACCTTACTTATTCTCTAACTCTCTAGCCCCAGCCATTGTAGGTGCTTCAATAAAAGTGTTTGATATGCTGGCAAATGACACCTCACTACGAGATCAATTGGAAAAAAATACAAACTACTTTAAAAAGGGTCTGAAAACAGCTGGTTTTGAGATTGTTGACGGTGATTCAGCGATTGTCCCGGTTATGTTATATGACGCAAAACTTTCCCAACGAATGGCAGACGAGCTGCTCTTAGAGGGGATATATGTTATTGGCTTCTTTTTCCCCGTTGTTCCAAAAAATAAAGCTCGCATAAGAGTTCAACTCTCTGCCGCTCATACAACAGAACATTTAGACAAAGCAATTGCCGCATTTGTAAAAGTGGGTAAAAAGCTCAATATAATTCCCGTCGAGTAAGAAATTTTTGAGCGTCAATTTGTTGTTATTACAAAAAAATTTAATAGATTTGGTTTTGTTTATAAGTTGTAACAACTTACTTTTGCCTTTAATTAACACTTACAAAAACATTAAACAATCGAATATGAAACATTTTAACAGTATTTTAATTGCTGCACTAATCATTTTTTCAGGTGGTGTAGTTAATGCTCAAGACGCAAACAATCCTTGGGCTATTGAAGTTGGCGTCAACGCTGTTGACCTTTACCCAGTTGGACTTAGAGACGGAGAGACAACTGCTACGAGTTTAGACAGGGGTGAATATTTTGATGAATTTTACAACCTAGAGGATCATTGGAACATAATTCCTTCAATATCTAGAGTATCTGTTGGACATTACTTAGGTAGTGGCTTTGTATTGGCTGCGGTAGGTTCTATAAACAAAATAGAAAAAGCAGGAGATGTAGAAGTAGACGATTTAACATATTACGCGATTGATGGAGAGTTGAAATACAGCTTTAGAAGTTTATTTGGAAACAAATGGTTCGACCCTTCACTTGGTCTAGGTGGTGGTTATACATGGGTAGACGACGACGGTTACGGAACTGTTAATGGTCTAGTAGGTGTGCGCTTTTGGTTAGCTAAAAATTTAGCTCTTAGCCTGCAATCAACCTACAAACACTCATTTGACGATGATCGCATGCCAAAACATTTCCAGCACTCTGCTGGAATCGTGTTTAAGTTTGGTGGAAAAGATACAGATGGTGACGGAATATACGATAAAGAAGATGCTTGCCCAGAGGTTCCTGGCCTGCCAGAATTTAACGGGTGTCCTGATACTGATGGTGATGGTATAGTTGATAAAGATGACGCTTGTCCAGAAGTTGCTGGATCAGCAGAATACAACGGATGTCCTGATACTGATGGTGACGGAATTGTTGACAATCAAGATGGATGTCCTCTAGAGGCAGGTCCTAAAGAAAATAATGGTTGTCCTATCCTAGATGCTGATGGTGACGGTGTAATGGACCCTGATGACAAATGTGTTGATGTTCCTGGCCCTGCAGCGAATCAAGGATGTCCTTGGGCTGACGGCGACGGCGACGGTGTTGCAGATAAAGATGATCTATGTCCAGAAGTTCCTGGAACAATAGCCAACCAAGGTTGTCCAGAAATCACAGCTGAAGTTAGAAATGCTCTTCAGGCTTATGCTAAGACAATTTTATTCGACACGGGTAAAACGACTTTAAAGCCAGCATCATTAGAAGTACTTGACAATGCAAGTGCAATACTTAACGAATACCCACGATCTAACTTCTATGTTGACGGATACACTGATAGTGTTGGTAGAGATTCATCAAATTTAACACTTTCAAAAGGAAGAGCGGCATCAGTAGTTTCTTACCTAGTGTCTAAAGGTGTTGCAGCTGACAGACTAGAGTCAAGAGGATTTGGAGAAGCTTCACCTATCGCTAACAACAATACACGTGATGGTAGAAGAACGAACAGAAGAGTTGAGATCATATTGAAAAAATAAAATCTTAGTTATTCTTCAGAATTTTTAGAAAAACACCTCCCGTTTACGGAGGTGTTTTTTATTTTTACTATATGACAACATTTCTGGAAGAGACCCTAATTGAAATCAGTAAAGAGCATACCAATCTATCCCAACTAACTCTCATTCTTCCGAGTAAACGAGCGGGTGGCTTTTTAAAAAATCACCTTCGTAAAGCGGCAAAGACCACTTCAATTGCCCCGACAATTCAAAGCATCGAGGAGTTCATAGAAGAACTTTCCGATTTAAAAATCATTGATACTACAGCGCTTTTATTTAAAAGCTACCAAATATATTTAACAACCGACCCAAATCGTGACAAAGATAATTTCGACACATATTCCTTATGGGCATCGACCATTATCGCAGACTTTAATGAAATAGATCGCTATTTAATCGACCCAGCACCTTTCTTTCAATATTTGAGTAGTATCAAAGATGTAAATCATTGGAACCTGAGCGAAGAAAAAACACCACTTATAGAAAACTATTTAAAGTTTTGGAATAGCCTTTATGCATTCTACATATCTCTAAAAGTCCGTCTTTTGGAGGACGGTTTAGGCTACCAAGGTTTGGTCTATCGCAAAGCGTCTGAAGATGTTAAAAGCTACGTCAATATTAACCCAAACAAAAAACATGTTTTTATTGGATTTAACGCTCTTAATAGTGCAGAGCAATTAATTATACAAGAGCTGTTAAAGCACAAAAGTAATAGCATTTTTTGGGACGCCGAGCGCCATCTTCTTGAAGATGTTAAACACAGCGCATCCTACTTTATAAATAAATATAGAAAAGAATGGAAGTACTTTAAAGACAATCCTCTTAGACGTCTTGGGGATTATTACCAAAAAGCCAAACAGTTTCAATTCGTAGAGGTTCAAAAAAATATTGGACAAGCTAAATATGTAGGCGAACTACTTTCAACTTATTCGCCTGAAAAATTAGCAAGAACAGCCATTGTTTTGGCCGACGAAAAATTATTAATACCTATTATTAATTCGCTGCCGACGAACGTTGATTCCGTTAATATTACAATGGGAGTTCCCCTTCAGCACTTTCAACTTACTCGATTTTTTGAACTCATATTGGCTTCACATTTACATCCAAAGACCCCATTGTATTATAAAGATGTGCTAACTATATTAAACCAACCTTCGGCAAGTTTTTTAATCCCAGACGCAAAGAAAATTATTACATCAATAAATTCTCAAAACCTATCTCACCTAACATTAGAATCACTCCATTTGTTTGCCGAAAGAGCTCATAAACAAATCATTGATCAAATATTTGGCAGTTGGGAAAATGATAGTAATAAAGCAATTGATAATTGCTTGAAGCTCATTGAATGTATTTCAGACAACGTAATTGACAACCACATCGAACATACAGTATCCAAAGCGTTACACTCAGTGTTTTCAGAAATGAAAACCCTGGACGCTTCCTTTTCATATTTGAACAGCATTCAAATTGTGTCCCGCTTATTTTCTGAAATTACAACAACAACTTCTCTCGATTTTCAAGGAGACGCCTATAACGGCTTGCAAATTATGGGGATATTGGAAACTAGAGTGTTAGATTTCGATAACGTTATTATAACCTCCGTAAATGAGGGAGTTTTACCCGCAGGAAAATCAAACACATCTTTTATTACAAACGACCTCAAACATCAATTTGGATTGCCAAATTATACCGAGAAAGACGCTATTTATACATATCACTTTTATCACCTATTACACAGATCGCAAAACATAACACTATTGTACAATAACCAGAGCGATGGTATTAATGCAGGTGAAAAAAGTCGATTTATATATCAGCTTGAAATCGAAAAACATCCAAACCACATCCTAGATAAAATTATTCTAGCTCCACAAATTAAAATTGAAAACAAAGAGCCCACTACTATTTTTAAAACTGAAAATATTATGATTCGCCTTAAGGAGATCTCTAAAAAAAGCTTTTCCCCTTCCGCCTTAAGTACTTATGTTCGTAACCCCATTGATTTTTATTTACAAAAAATATTAAAGATAAATTCATTTAATGCAGTTGAAGAAGTGGTCGGTGCGAAAACACTAGGAACCATAATTCATGACACCTTAGAGGTTTTCTATAAACCTCTCGAAGGGTCCTTTTTGTCTCTCGAAAGACTTTTAAGTATAAAAAAGAGCATTCACAACGAAGTGAAAAATCAATTTGAAGTTACTTTTAAAAAAGGGATAATAGATAGAGGTAAGAACCTCATTATTTTTGAGGTTGCAAAGCGGTATATTTCCAATTTCATCAATTTTGAGATTGCAGAAATAAAAGCTGGAAATACAATTAAGGTCATTCAAATTGAAACTACGCTCGAAGTTTCAATACCCATTTCGGAACTTGACTATTCTGTTAATATTGGAGGTAAAGTCGATCGCGTTGACCAATATAATGGCCAAACACGAATCATCGATTATAAAACAGGAAAAGTTGAACAACGTGAGCTTGTGATCAACGATTGGTCGTTGATTACAACAGACTATGCCTACAGCAAGGCTATGCAGGTCCTTATGTATGCTTTAATGTTAAACCAGAAAGGAAAACCAGAACGAGTAGAGGCTGGAATTATCTCCTTTAAAAACCTAAACAGTGGCTTTTTAAAGTTAACTTCTCAAACAGATGGCGACAGCAGTAAAAAAGACTCATTTGTTACTCAAGAGACACTCGATCGTTTTCTAGTTGAACTAAAAACATTAATTTTGGAGATTTGTAATTCCGAAATTCCATTTATCGAAAAAGAAATTAAATAATGGTTATAGAAAAAAACAATATCCTCTTAAATGAATCCAAAAAGTCTATTCTATACGATGTTTATTTTGAGCCTTCCGCTACCCCAAAAGACGTTGTAATTTTTTCGCACGGATACAAAGGTTTTAAAGACTGGGGTGCCTGGGAATTGGTTGCTAAAGCATTTGCAAAGGCTGGTTTTTTTTTCATAAAGTATAATTTTTCACACAATGGAGGCACTGTACAGCAACCCATGGATTTTCCTGATCTCGAAGCTTTCGCTAATAACAATTATACTCTTGAGCTGGAAGATTTAAATCGAGTAGTTGATTTTATAACCTCAAATAATCGTTTTTCCAAAGAAATAAGTTCAAAAAAAATAAACCTTATTGGGCATAGCCGTGGTGGTGGCATCGTTATAATTCATGGAAAGGAAGATCCAAGAGTAGATTCTGTAATAACTTGGGCGGGTGTTTCAGATTTTAAAATTCGCTTTCAATACGGTACCAAAGAGTTTGATAATTGGCTAGCGTCTGGAGTCACTTATGTAGAAAATAGTCGCACAAAACAGGAATTACCGCATTATTTTCAGTTTTTCAAAGACTTTGAGGAGAACGAACAACGACTTACGATAAGCGATGCTGTAATAAACCTATCAAAACCTCAACTAATAATACATGGTAGTGATGATACAACAGTATCATTGAATGAGGCTGTCGCTATGAATAAATGGAATCCAGATAGTGAGTTAGAGATTATAAATACCGCCGATCACGTTTTCGGCTCAAAGCATCCTTGGCATGATAAAAAACTTCCCGATGACTTACAAGAGGCGGTAAACATCACGCTGTCATTTTTAAATAAGCACTAAAAAATTGGTGTTAATCAGGAGTTAATCGCCTCCCTTTAAGACGCACTTCTATTTTGCGCTTTATAACAGTAAGTCTTTTCATTAAATCCATTACTTCAGGATTCTTATCGACTTTGTATACTTCATTTAAACCTAGAATAAGTTCTTTAACTTCCCTCGAAGCGACAATTCTATCACTCGTAGTTTGGAAGGAAAGCTTTCTTTGCTCAAACTCTAGAGCCTTATCTACAATTTCCATTTATTTTTAGTTTAATGTATCGGACTAAATCTATATAAATATATTGATATAATAGCGCCTATTTCAATAAATTTTAAGACAAACCCTATTTAGGTCCCTTTCAATACCCATAATTACACTTTTGTTAATGGAGTATTACTGCAGTGAACTTCATTAAAAAGAACACTAATGAAAAACCATAATAACTTTAAATCAAAATTATAGAGAAAAAACCTTCACGAAATTCAAACTTAATCGCGTAGCGTTCGAACTATTTTTAACTTCTTTTTAAGGTGATGTAAAAACCTCTTATGCCACTCTACCCTTGAGCATAATAGCGTTTTATTATTGTGTAAAAAAAGAGCAATACTTTCGCGTTGCTCTTTTGTTGTGGAGAATATCGGAGTCGAACCGATGACCTTTTGGCTGCCAGCCAAACGCTCTAGCCAACTGAGCTAATCCCCCGCGATGCGAAAATAGTAAATTCTTTATTCCTGCCCTCTTAAAATGAGTAAAGGTTTACTGGTATGAAATTCTTTCTTCAAAATTGAATTTTTCTCCCATAGTTTCTTAAAAAACCCTCTTTTGCGGCGCAAAACACATAACATATCGGGATTATGTGACTGAAAATGCTCTAATACACCTTGAAATATAGTAGCGTTTTCAGACTCTATTATTGTCGAATTAAGTCCGAGAAGCTCTCTAGCTATTGGAGTCTTGTCATCTACAGTATCTGGTGTTTTTACATGCAACAGATTTATCTTAGAGTTGAATAGGCTTGCCATATCCTTTAAAGGGTCTAAAACTCCTTCTTTTTCAAAATATCCACGTTTGAAGGCTAATAATATTGTCTCCGTTTTTCGGAATAAATATGTTTTGGGGACTATGAGTATTGGAACATCCATCTGCTTCACAATTTTTCCAGTAATACTCCCTAAATAAAGTTGTGAGTTCTTATCGACACTCTTTGGCGATAATATAAGCAGGTCAATATTCAGTTGATTCGTAAGTCTCTGTATTGACTCAAAGGCATCTCCCTTAATAGACTTTGTTAACACCTCTACTCCACGAATATCCACCTGGCTTAGAAGGTTCTCTAGCGTGGCCTCGCTGTCTTGCATCATCAATTTATTGACTTTGGTCAATCCTGCAACCTTGGAAAACTCCTTATACAGATTAACCAGATAGACTCGTGCTCCCGATATAGCCGCGAGGTTCACTGCATATTGTAAGTTGTTCTTTCCGTCTTCCATCGTCCCTATAGGCACCAACAAATTTTTCATAAAAAATGGTATCTTTAATTTTGCGTAAAATTAAGTTATAAAAATGATTAGAAAAGCAAAACTAGCAGAAATTGAGCAAATTATAAAAATAACGCGTGCTTGTGCCAATAAAATGAAGTCAGAAGGCATTTTTCAATGGAACGACCAATACCCAAACAAAAAAGCATTTCGAAAAGACGTGGATAGAAATGAACTGTATGTCTTGTTATCAAGAGGTGATATTATTGGCTGTATTGTAATTTCTTCAGAAAAAGACCCAGAGTATATAGAAATCAAGTGGCAAAAAGAAGATAGCAATCATTATTACATACACCGCCTGGCGATACACCCAGATTTTCAAAAAATGGGACTTGCTCGCGAGCTTATGGATTTTGCTGAAAAATTAGGTAGGCAAAATAAAATCGCATCTATTAGACTTGACACCTTTAGTCAAAACGTTCGAAATCAAAAGTTCTACGAAGCTCGCGATTATAAAAAACTAGGGAATATTTTCTTTCCAAAGCAAAGTGAACATCCTTTTTATTGTTACGAGAAGGAAATTTAAATTCGATGCATCCAATTCATTGAATGGAAATCCAGATTGTCTAAATTTGTGCTTCCGATATGCAAAAGACCGACATTTCCTTTAAACGGATTCAACAACTTGCAATTCCCGCAATTATCTCTGGAATAGCCGAACCCGTGCTATCCAGCACAGATGCTGCCATCGTAGGGAATATTCCCGAATTTGGAACAGAATCCTTAGCAGCAGTAGGAATTGTTGGAGCCTTCCTGTCTATGCTCATTTGGATTCTAGGACAGACAAGGTCTGCAATTTCATCAATCGTTTCTCAAAACCTAGGTGCTGGAAACCTAGATAAGCTTCGTGGTTTTCCTGCACAAGCCATTTACTTTAATATTGGCCTTAGCGTCATTGTATTAATTTCAACTTACTTTTTCGTAGATCAAATATTTACTCTTTTAAACGCAGAGGGGGTTATCCTTACGCTCAGTTTAGACTACTATTATATTAGGGTTTGGGGTTTTCCACTAACCCTATTTACGTTTGCAATTTTTGGACTGTTTCGGGGGCTTCAAAACACATTCTGGCCAATGATTATTGCCGCGGCTGGAGCCCTTGTAAATATAGGCTTAGATTTCGCTCTTGTCTACGGAGTTGACTCTTATATCCCTGCAATGGGAGTGAAAGGCGCCGCATGGGCTAGCCTAATTGCACAGGTCATTATGGCGATACTTGCACTTGTAATTCTTTTAAAAAAAACAGATTTATCGCTTCGCTTGCGCTTTCCATTTCATCCAGAAATAAAAAGATTGATGTTTATGAGTTTCAATTTATTTATCCGTTCAATTGCACTAAACGCAGCGTTAATGCTTGCTATTAGAGAAGCTGCGGGTCTGGGGAAGGAATATATTGCGGCGCATGCAATTGCTGTTAATATTTGGTTGTTTTCAGCCTTCTTTCTCGATGGATATGGTGCTGCTGGGAATGCATTGGGAGGAAGACTGCTTGGAGAAAATAATTTTAGTGATTTGTGGCAGCTAACCAAAAAGCTAAATCTTTATAATCTCATTGTCGCATTATTACTTGTATTACTCGGGCTTGTTTTTTACAACCCTCTCGGGTCACTTTTTAATAAAGACCCCGCTGTACTATCCATCTTTTATGGGATGTTTTTCATGGTATTGATAAGTCAACCGCTTAACGCATTGGCCTTTACTTTAGACGCTATCTTTAAAGGTATAGGAGAAATGGGTTATCTAAGAAATGTACTGCTTGGAGCAACACTTTTTGGGTTTATACCAACGCTCTATTTTGCAAAATATATGGATTGGGGTCTCATCGGTATTTGGTTGGCTATCCTTGTATGGGTGGCATTTCGAGCTGTTGCACTCTTAGTAAAGTTCAAGAATAAATATTATCCTTTGGCAGCTAAATAAAAAACCGTCCATCCTCGATTACTCGGGAGGGACGATTTTACAAAAAAAACTAAAAACATTCTTGATATTCTGGGGGTCTTAGGACATCTCCAAATTCTACTTTTATTGAATTACTGTATACTAATCATCAAGAACATCTTCAATTTTGGACACCCATCCGTTTACAGGTTCAAAAAGTCTTTTCTTCGTTTTATTCTCATCTGCAGAGGACTCTAACTGTATCGTCCCTTTCGCCACAGGATCTAAATTCGCACCATCTTTATACGCCCAAACAGTAACTTTAAGATCATATGTTTGACCCATTTGTATTTT
>MDSY01031126.1_pt1 | contig 20992 bp, 19 predicted proteins | sample 811131 | NCBI WGS metagenome assembly MDSY01 (sample SAMN05326643, study PRJNA326480) | marine metagenome | isolation source: seawater | place: Atlantic Ocean: South West | collected 2010 | reverse complement strand
TTGATTTAAAATATTTTTTAAAACTGTAAATAAAGCACTAAGCAAGAAAATGGAAAATTACAAAGCAAGAAATAATAATTTTAAATATGTCTTAAAAAAGGCATCAAAGATAGGATTTAATCAATCATATTATATTGGTAATAAAGCATTGATAACATATTATCATTTGAAAAATACATTGTTCAAAAAAAACAAGAGTAAATTATTGATAGTTAACCTTGATTTTGCCAAATATGTTCCTCTTATTTATAAGGATAAATACAAGACAGAAAAAAATGCGTTCGAAAATATATTATCTTACTATTTTGAAGTTAATATATGCTACGAATCTAAATTAAAGAATGAAATAGAAGAGAACGAAACGTTATTTATATTCTTTGATTGTCCGAATTATGGATATAATTGGGACAAAACATATGTCACACATTCAAATTGTGCGATTATACATAAGGGAAAATGTTATTACATAAATCCACACGGTAACTGTTCCGGGGAAGAATATAACAAATGGTATTATTGGAATAAAAAAGAAGAAAAACTATATTACAATGAATTTGACCAAAATGTAGATCGTGAAGTTATATCTTGTTTGATGAATGAGATGAATATTTCGTATGACAATGGTCAACTAGGAAGGTATGACGGAATAGCTTTACAAGCATATGATAATTATGGTTGTTGTTTTATATTTCCAGTTGCGATTTGGTTTGAATTTGAAAATAATTTCAAATTAAGTTTAAAATTATTAGAAAAAGGATTGTTATCGATGTTTGTAGAAAACGTTATTACTGGAAATGCCAAAAATACTCGTAAGAGAAACATAACGATAGTGAATGAATTATCATTATCAAATATAAAAACTTTTATAAACAAATCGAAATATAGATTTGTCAAAAATACATTGAATAAATACATAGGTTATATGACACAAAAGAAAATACAAGAACAAATTAATTATTGATTATTACCGGAAACATCACTACTTTTCTCTTCAATAATAATATCAATTGAAGGTGAAGGGTCATTGTCGCCATCTTCACTACTATCGTCTCCTACCATAATAGAATTAAGTTTACCTAATGTTTTAGATATAGCAGATATTGATAAATTTTTCTTTTTTTCTTCTTTATCTAGTTTTTCTTTTTTTAATTTTTCTAATTCTGCTAATTGTGAATCAATATTTAAGTCTTGTATAACAGAATTTCTACGTTTACTTTCTTCGTTGAGAATATCATCTCTTTTTTTCTTTTCCATTTCAAATATAGCTTGTCTTTCTTGTTCCTTCTTTTTGATTAAAGCTTTTGTATCTTCGTGTCTAAATACATTTATAGGTTCTAGTTTTAATACTTTTGGAAATCCAAATTGTACATCTTTAAGTTCGTCCATTACAGTTCCTTGGAAAGATTTTATAATAGCCATGGGTATATCTGGAGATTGTTCAATCAATCGATCAATTTCAGTGCGACATTTTTTGATATATTCTAATCCACTTGAACTTCTTTCGTGTGCTGGTAAAGATAGTTCAACTTCAATATTTCTAGCTAATTTTCCATATTCAACACTACTTGCTCTATGTCCTTCCATTTGTTCACTAACTCTAAGAAATTGAGCAATTGTAGTTATTAAACCAGCTGTTAAATTAAAAAACCCTATTAAAGCGGGCGCGTATGGTTGTACAGATGGTGGAAATGATGATTGAGCAAAATTAGCTGTTCCTGTTATAGTAGATATAACAATTACCGGAAGGGCAAAATACATATTTTGTTTCTTAAATTCGTTGTAAGATCTAGAGTGCAACCACCTATATGAAGCGGCCATTTCGGCCCAATCTTTTAAAATATCTTCTTGTTGACCGTGCCAAATTAATTCTTGTGAATCATCTGCCATATACATAAGAAAATATAAATTTTTTTATTTGTATTAATTTAAAAAAACATTTGTATATTGTGCGTTTTTATTATATTCAATATTATTTTGAACGCACCAATTGATACATTTTTGAATATTTTGATTTTTAATATTTTCTAATTTTTCTTTTTTTTTATCATTATTATGAATTATTTTTATAGTATTGCCTATATTTTCAATTTGTTGTTGTCCAAAAACAGCATTAATTTCTTCTAATTGATTTTTGATATATAAATTAATAGGAATGTTTAAAATACCATTAATTTTATATGTTGTTAAATCAATATTATTGAGAAATTTTATTATATTGTATAATTTTTTTAATATAAAAGAAGTATCTTTATATTTGAAATTATTACAGACAATATATTTTTCTGAATTGGCATATCTACTAGTTTTTGGTTTAGTAATATATACATTTTTATAAAAGATAGATAATAGAAATATAATATCAGTAGTTGATTTTAAGAACATATCAAATATTTTCAAAATAAAAGTGCCATTATATTTTTGTAAGGCTATAGCATACGCTGTTTGTATAAAAATTAATTTAACAGCCGAACGTTCTTGACTATTATAATCTATAGAAAAATCGAATCCACCATCGCCGGTAATAATTTCCATAGAATTTTTATATTTCCTTATACAATATCTATAATTTTCTTCATCGTAAAGATCTCCATTACCACTCTCTCCGTATTCTAAATATACGTTTGAATAATTTTTCAAAAATTTTTCACTTTTTTTCCAACCCGGAATACTATTATCTTTTTTATTTAACAGTGTCATACCATAGTATTCGTCTTTTGGATTATTTCTCATTTTTGCTGTAGCTTCAATAAATCCACCAGGACCTTCAGCTAAATGAAAAGTTCGTATTGGATGGTTAAATTTATCTGTAATATTAAAAACATTATAAATTTCCATTAATTTAAAAAAGGCTCTGGATATAGGTTTATATTTACTGATGGAATAATTCATAAAAGGTATATTAGTATGTATAAATTCATAAGGGTTTGTATATTTTTTATAAGTATCCCAATCGTTACCACATTTGCTAATATTATGCTTTGTTATGTTAAGATATTTTAATAAACTTTGACTTAAAAAAACATTATCCTCTTTATCGTTTTCTTTTATTTGAATTTTCAAATGATTTTCATTAATATTATATTGAACTTGATGCAATAAAAAATATAACATATCTATTATAAATAAATATATTGTATTTAAACTATTTCTTTACCAATTTAATTTTCTTTTTCATTTTTTTTACCTTCTTAACCGGTTTTTTATTCATTTTTTTATCAATTTCATCATGTTTTTTTACAATTTCATCGGGAACAACTTCTTTTATTTCTATTTCATTTGAATCATTCACAAAAATATCAACATTTCTTACTTTTTTATAAATGAAATAATTATTTAAAAATGAAACTTTTTTCTCTCCTCTTGTCATATTTAAAGCTTCTCCATACCAACTTGCTTTTGGACCATCTGGATGATTTTTTTCAACATCCGAAACCATTTTATTAAATAAATCTTCAAATGAACCGACTGCTTTATTAAAATGTTTCTTTTTTAAATCTTGAACGGGACATTTAATGAAGCCATAATTTTCTAATTCTTTTTCGAAATATTTAAAATTAACAAGATATTCAATATGTCTTTTATTTATTGATTCTTGAAAAACTTCAATTGGTAAACCTAATGAAGATTCGTCATTATTAAAAGAATCATTATCGTATAATTTTTTTACCGACCATATTAAATTATCATCCTCATCTAGAATTGAATATGATTCATTTTTTTCTTTGTTCATTAATAAATTCCAAACATTTAATCCATTATAACAAGTCCCTATAAAATAACCATTCAAAGAACAATTTTGAGATACATTTTTTAATAATTCGTGTAAACTTTCTTTACTTCTGAAAAAGTAATGTAACGCAAATTGTATTGAAACAATATTTATATTTTTTCCAATTTCATTTTCTCTAAAATAATAAACACCATCTCCTATTTCTTTTCTATCTTTACTACCTAATCCATAAATAGATTTCATAATTTTTTTATATTTATCACTAAAGAAAGCACTTCCATCTTTTATATTTTTAGATGAATCTCCGTGTAAAAACATACATTTTGGTATTATTTTTCTACCATTTTGTTTTTCTTTTAAAAATCTAGTTATTGCTCCATTTACTTGATTTTCAATATTATCTTTGGAATAATCAATACCTACTACACTATTTAAACGTGAATCAATCCATTTTGGCAAATCTCCACCTTTTCCAACAGCCAAATCTAGTAAATTAAATCCGGGATCACTAACATTTTTAATTAAATTATGTTTTACATATCTATTGTGAAAATTCCTCATAGGCTGAGTATTGGTTTTTGAAATTGTATTACTGTAATATATATCATTTTCATCCTCAATTGGCGGTGGTTCTTCAACACCTTTTAACATTTCTTCTGTAATTGGATAATGAATTGATTTCCAGACTCCATTTGCTGTTTTATAATCATTTCCATAATTAGATTCTCCTTTTCTATATGCGTATGTTTTATCATATCTAACTTTAATTGGAATCCATTTCCATTCATTCGATTTATTAGATTCTTTATCAAATTTAAATTCAACAATGGTTTCATCTTCAAATTGATTACCATCTTCAGCAACCATTACATTTTTTGTTCCAATATTTTTCAATAATACATTACAATTGTGCCAATCTTGTTTAAAATTTGGACTTGGATAAAAAGCAGCCGGATAATAATCTTTATAATTATAAGATTGTCTTTTTGGAATCTCGTCTTTAATCATCATATCGACCGGATTAATAATACCATGTCTTCTTTGAGAGAATCCTACTCTTAATGTGAGTGTTTTATAAAATTGAATATCATTTGTTTTTGTAACATTATTTCCTTCTGAAAAGATTGTACCCATAAAATCATCATCATTCTCATTTTTCTTTGTTCTTACTAAAAAGTCGATAGAATTATGATGTGGTGGTTTCCATTTAAAACAACTCAACCAAGTACCATAAGGAACCTCTTCATCATTTGGTGTAAATATTATCCCATCTACTTCATATTCAAATAATCCAGAATTTATTTCTTCCAATAATACCTCCAATTGTGAATATATATTTTTTTGTTTAATATTATTTTTGAATTTCTTTAATTTAAATTTAACTGGTAATTCTTTACCAGGAATAATATTTTTCATCTGTGGTGGTCTTTCATCAACACCTACAAACAATATATTGTAAGTTGTTTGTAATGTATTTAAACGTGAACCTTTTGGATTGTTGTTATTATTATAAAAATGTAATTTTCTATAATCTTCTCCGGAAGAATAATAAATATCAAACAGTAAATAAGTATTTATATATTCACCTGCTTTATTATGAGAAACATATTCTCCATCTATCAAGGTTTCATAAAGTTTTTTATTTTTTGTAACACAGCCACTAAACGTAACTTTTAAATTAATATCTATAAAATATACCTTTCCGTTATCGGAAATATATAATAATTGTCTAACTCCATCTGCTTTCTCTGTTATAGTATAATTATTATTTATATTTGGTAAACCATTTTCGATTGATTTTTTTATATGTTTTCTTTCTAATGTCACTGAATAAGGTCCGGCGAAATATTTTTTACTTTGTCTTTTATACATATTAGTGGATTTCAATAAATCTTCTTTACTCATTCTCTTTTTCTTTTTACCATCGATATATTCTTCATAAGTTAAGTTAATGTATTTTTTTAAAACTTCATCTTTTTCAATATATGATATAGGATAATTTGTATTTTGAATACCGGATATAATATATTTTATACCTTTTTTAATTGTATTATAAAGCATATTTACAATATTTTTATTTGAATCTTCTTCTACATCCCATTTATGAGTTCCCCAAGTCATTGGTTTGAATCCAAATTGAGAGTATTTTTGTTTTATTTCTTTATTAATCAATTCTAGTTCTATTTCATAATGTTCCATCTCATTAAATATATTTGATTCTTTTACATTGTAATAAGGTAATGTAATTACTCTACCTTTTATTTTCCTAGTTCTTGGTTCTTTTACAATACTACAATCAATTTTAAATTCAGGTATAAGTGAATGAACAAATGTATATCGTTTGATAAACCTAAAAACCTTTTTGTTTTCTTGCCAACTCCTTGTTTCATTATTAACCCAATTACTATCAGATTGTAATATCTTTTCTGTTTTATAGTTTACTTTACAATGATAATTATCAAAGAATATTGGGCGCAATTGTCTATATTCTTGTTCTCCTTCTTTTGCTAGAGGATTTTGAATACTTACTCTTTTCTTTTCCATAAAAGAAACAAAATTTGGTATTTCATTTTTAAAAGGCCAACTGCTATCATTCTTACAATAATGACTAATATTATTTATACCATTAATTGTTGTTCTTAAATTAGAGGTTTTTATTTTTCCAGTTTTTATATCAGATGTTTTTTGTTGTATATTCAAATAATAACTACCCTCTTCTACTTCACATTTAAAACCGACAGATTTCAATTTCTTTATAACATTATTAAATGTTGTCTTTGATATATATTTATCTCTACCTTCTCCTCCAAATCCTAATTCTAATTCATAAGATTGACCGGTAATACGATTGAAATTAGATAAATAATGATCCAAATATTCTATAAATTTTTCTGAAGAGCTAAGTTCTTTTTCATCAGACATATATATTAAATATGATATTATTTTAATATATATTTTATTAATCAATTTAATATCTACGACGTTTTCTAGTTTTTCTTTTTTTTCGCGATTTTTTTCTAGATTTTCTTCTTCTCCTCCTTCTAGATTTTCTTCTTCCTCCAACCGCGGTTCCCGACCCATCATTATTAGGGTCACGTTTATCAAATTTAAAACCTCTAAGTGCTGGATCTCCTTTCCTCAACCAAGACTTTTTTGCTTTTGCTTTAATCGCAAGTTGTCTTTTCGTTGCTCCTCTGGAACGTGCTCTTCGATTAGTAAGGCGTCTAGGTCTGATTGGAGGAATAATATTTGCCGGGTCCGTATTATTTCGTAATCTAACGTAATTTGGTCTTCTTGTGTTGGTTAATCTTTGCTGTACAGTATTACCTTGACGACCAGAAATATTAGGATCTCTTGTATCAACGCCTGTTCCAAAAAACCATATCTGAACACCACGACTATGCATACGCCATATCATTATGGCTGCAAATGTAAATGTGAAACCAACAGCAACAGTTACTGTTATAGCTCCTAATCCTAATAATCTATCAAATATATCACCGACGAATGAAACAGCATACATAAAACGGTAAAGACCACCGGAACCAAAATCCATAAGTCTTTGCCACAAACCATTATCTGAATTACATATGTAATTAGGTAGACTATCACACCAACTAGTTTGTGGAGCCTGTGGTGGTTGTGCCCATCTTCTAGTAACATTTCTCAATGGTTCAAAAAGAAAATAAGTCATCGAAGTTGGTGCTATTACCATGGCGGCTAATAATCCACGAATTGCGTTATCAGCCATTGCTTCATTTTCCATAGGACCTAAAATAGCATTTGTTGCTCTTTCTCGTTGTTGCTCATTACCATATAGAGCCACTACTGAAGCTCCAAAGATACGACTATTTGGATCTATTTGTATTTCATTTGTTGTATTATTATTTTCTTGATATTCACCCAATTGTTGATTTGTATGATCAATGGCTTCTTGTGTTTGATCATTATTCTCTTTCATACCACCGGTTTGACCTTTATTGATTTGTTTTTTGTATTTTTTAAATAATTTTTCAACGCGACGAAACTTAACATCTTTTATTTTTGATTTTTTTATAAATTTATTATGAAAAGACTCTATTTTATTAAATTCTTTTTGAGTAATACTCATTATATATAATATTTATATATTATCTTTTACTAAAGCATATAATTTGGATTTTGTATAACAATTTCTATTTTTATTACTAGCAACAGCATCGTGGTCTTTTGGAAATATTCCAAGTTTTACTACCATTTCTCTTAAATCGTCTTTTTTATAATATGACATCGACCGAATTGGTTTATCAATATTATCAACAATAATACGTGAAGCTAATATATTATAATGTTCCGGTTCGCTATCTTTAATCCAAATTGAATATTTTTTGTTTATAAATCGTATGTAACAATTATCATTATCATCATCTAATTTTTGTCGATACCATAATTTTTCAGTAAAAAATATAAGATTGATATGTTCTAAAATACAAATAGCTTTTAATGTAGTAATGTTAATTTGTTTATCGGTAGATAAATTACCTTCAACATCTCTATATTTAATCTTATGATTTTTCAGCAATTGTTTATTTTCTTTGGCTTTTTTTATATATTCCATTTTAACTTTATTACCGTGTTCATATAAATTGCTTTTATGATTTAAATATGTATTAACATCATGTATAGAAATATATATACACCAAAATAAAGGATCTTCGCCAAAATTAGGGGAGAAAAAGTTTTTTATATTGATGTAATCATTTTGACTATTATCTTTTTTCTTTATATTTTGAGTATTAATATTTGGAATATTATTCAAAATATTATTAATATTATAATCTGAAAGCATATATTTACTTAAATTATTCATCTAAGAATTAATGTCATTATTTTTTTATATCATTTTCGAAATAATCTTTTGTAAGCTCTTGTTTTTTTTGTTCGGTAGCATTTAGTTCGTTTTCTTGAACTTCTATATATTTAATATAATTGTTAATTTCATCTTTAATTTTTTTATCAATATTGGATATATTAATAAAACATCCATTTCTATTTTCACTAACGTGTATATTATGTTTTAAAAATATTTCAAGTATTTTTTTATGATGTATTTCATCTAAGTTTTCTATTTTCTTTTTTAATTCTATACTCATTAAATAAAAAAGTAATTTTATATTTATATTATTTTTTAACTTTAATTCTTTTTGCTCCCAAATTTCTAACTAATTCACCCAATACGGAAACAGAATCATCGTTAATTTGATATCTAATACCTATTACTTTTATTAATATGTAATCATTTTCCTGTGTCTTTCTAAATTCTTCATTATTAGTATGTTGTTCTCGAGCAATATAAATAGTTACCGGTTTTTCATTGCTATCAAATTGAGCACGTATACCGGCTTTTGTTGAATTTTCAACCAAGCATTTAATTTGCATACCAACAACGGGTTTACAAATGGAACATTCGAAACTAACTTGAAAACTAGCATTACCAGCAGAAAGGCAACCGGCAGAATAAGATACAATTTGTATAGAATTATTTTTAATATATCCTTCTGTTGAACATTTTCCTTCAAGATTATCTTTTAATTCTTTTAATATATTTTGCTTCATATTACTTGATATTACACTAAAAGGTAAAACTACTTCTCTTTGTAAAATATTTTTAATATAAATACTATTTCCTTGTTTTTTCTTTTTTTCCATTATATAAATATTATAATAATATTTTTAATTCAATTTATAAATATTATTTAAACCATGATGGCATTTCAATTTTTCCTTCCGGATTTTGAAGATTTTTTGGGAAATTATTTATTTGATAAATAACACTTTCTGTTGAATTGAAAAACCATTTAACTTTATTATCACCATTTTCAATGCTATTTAAATATCTTAAAATTAATTCAACATATATTGGAAGAATATCCGGTTTAGGTTTTGTTATTAAATTAATATCAAGTCCTTTTACTAATTTTTTTTCTTTTCTTTCCTCATATATTTTTAATATTTCTTTAATCAAATTTTTATTTCTATTATAAGCATTTGTTACATTCAAACTAGTAGTGCTTTTAATAGGTGTTTTATCACCTCTGAATAATTTTTTTAGTTTAAAAGAAATACTTGCTGATTTGTTATTTGTCATATCCATATAACCAATATATGGTAATGAATTTTCAATATTATTTTTATCACCACCATATATCTGTTTTTCCCAATCTGGAAATTTCCATTTTTTATCTGTAGCTTTTTCAGCTTCAGCATCTATTTCAACATCATCATTCAAAATATATTTACCGGGTATTTCTTCGTGTTCTTCAAGTATATATGGTTGCATTGAATCTTTTAAGAAATTAGGTATCCAAAATACATCTATAAGAGTATCATCATCCCACATTTTTGTTTTATCAAAATAATTTTTGATAATATTGTCTTCATGATATTTTTTACTAAGCAAAAGTAATTTATCTTGTAGAGATAATTTGTCAATAAATGATTCAAATGCGATAATTTCTAAATTAGAAACGTCTTTTTTATCAGGTTTATTAATCATTTTTTTTATTAATTTTGATATATTACCTTTCTTTATAGAACGCCACATATCTTGTAATTCATATTTTAAAGTATCCCAATTTTTCTCAACAATTATTTCATTATCATATTTGAATTGTAATTTTTTTCTTTTATATGGAATTGGAGTTGTTCTTTGATATGTAGAAATAAGATTCAAGTCTAAATTAATAGGATGAAATAAGTATAAATTATCGATATTTACTAATTTACCAGAATTACCCATAATATCTTCAAGAAATTCGTTAGAATCTTCAATTAAAATTTGGAAAGCTTTCATTATTTGTTCATTAGAATAATTAGAATTTTGTTTTATTCTCATAAGTAATTCTTTTTTAGTATAAACATACTTTTCTTTAAACAATATCTTAATTTTTTGAATTATTTTATCAATATTTAACATTATAAAGGAATAATTATATGTAGATGTATCTTTAAATTCTAATTTGAAATCCGGGTTACAAGCATAATTACAATCTTGATAATCACATAATAATGAATTATTTCTAATACCAATATTTTTGAAGTTGTTTATAATAATACCATTAGAAGCTTGTATATCAAATACTTTTTTCTTTAATACGTCTGAAATATTTTGTTGTGTGAGTTTTTGTTGACCACTATTTAATTTACAATCAATTGCATTTTTTTTCAATATTCTGGATATTTTTCCAATTTCAATAGCTTTAATTTCAGCATTACGATAAATATAAGAATCTATGGTTTCGGTATCTTTATCAGACAATGTTAAAGTAGAATGTAAATAAATCATACAATTTCTTTTTTGAAAAGGTAATCCGCAATGAGATAAAGTTCTAATTCCTCTACCTTCAATTTGTGATATTCTAAATAAATTATACCAAGGCTCTAAAATATGAACTTGTCTAACATATTTAAAATCCAAACCTTCAGAAGCTGCTTCTGATATAATAATAACTTTAATTAAATCACCATTCATGTTTTCTTTTTTCCTACAATCAACATAATTTTTCTTGAAATTTTTTGATAATGATACATCGCCAGTCAGTAGAATATAATTTTTACCGGAACCTATTCTATTCTCGTTTTTAATTTTTTTAGAATAATTATTTTCAAACAAGTTATTTTCATTATATCTTGAATATCCTAATTCTTCTAATGCTAAAGCGACTGGTATACAACCGCCCGATATATAATTAGAATAAATAATAGATATACCTTCTGATTTAGTAACGATATCAGTTATATTTTTAATTTTCATTCCGAAATTTTCTAAGGGGGATATACCATTTTCAAATGGTTCACTAGAAAATAAAGGTCCGTATTGTTTAAGTATACTTGGTTTATACTTTAAATTTTTATATGTATTAGATTTGAAATCAAGAAAACAATTTTTAAAGCCCATTTGACCATAACTTTTATCAAATTGTTTTAATGTAGTAGGATTAGTCATATTTTTATCAGGATACGCAAAATTTAATATTTGTAAAGGTCCACCGGATATAATATAATTTAATCCAGCATTGGTTTTTTGTATAATTTTAATTAAAGATAGATATCTTTCTTCTTGATATGAATTATTTATTTCATTTACATACAAATCTAAATGTTTTATTCCTGATTCGATTTTTTTATTAGTAGGATCAACTTGGAAATATTTTTCTTTATTTTTTTTCCTATATTGATATGAATTTTTGTCTTTTACATCGTTTGGATATAGTCTAAATGGAAATAAAAAGGGGTCTTCACCTTGAACAAAACTAATGTATCCGGTTGATTTTTGTATTAATAATTCTTTACCTTTTTCACTTATTTCACCTTTATTGAATATTTCATTTTCGTGTATTTGATATCTATTATCATTAGCATTCATTAAATTCAAAATCCATATAATCTCTTTTGCGTCATTAAACATAGGAGTTCCTGTTAATAATAGTAATTTCATATTTAGAGTATAAGTAACAAGATTCAAGAAATTATTGGAAGTTTTTTTCATGTTTTTACCATTTTCATCATAAATAATTCTAATATTATGAACTTCGTCAATAACAATCATTCTATTTGAAAATTCTTTTTCGATCGCTTTTATTTTAATGTTTCTGTCTTTTTCAGTATCATTTTCATTATCATATAATTTATATTTATCTACTAATTTACCTATTTTATTAGCAAATTCGGTATAACCCATAAAAACATAATATTTATTGATTATTTTTTTGATTTGTCTAACAAGTATTTTTTTGGACTTTTCAATATCGAGATTTTTAAATAATACGGAGTTCATAGGATTTATTTCTTTGATGAATTTATTACCAACACAACCAGGAATAGTCCAATTGCCTTTAATTCTAGTTAATTTAGATTCATCAAATAATTGTAATTTAAAACTTTCTTGAACCTTTTTATTAGCAACAATAATAATAGGATTATTTACATTCATCTGCATCATATAATCTCTTTGTTCTTCACATACAGATATAGCGGAACAAGTTTTACCGGTTCCTAAACCATGAAATAATAATAAACTATTATACGGTGTTTGGAATGAAAGAAAATTTTTTACGAATTGTTGATGAGAAGCTAATTCGAATATTTTAGGTTTACAAAGTTCCATTTGTTTCTTATCGATATTTCTTATATCTTCATCTGTTTTTTCAGGGTAAATAGTATTAGAAAACTCTTTTTTAATTTGTATTTTTTTATTGAATTGCGGGTCTTCGTATAATGGATAAAGTGATGTATCATCGTCATTTTTTTCAATTTTTTTTTTAGTTCTTAATTCTTTACATCGTTGAATGTATTGTGTATTTTTTTGTCCCATATGAATAATAGGTGTAGAATTTAAGAATTCTTTCATTTTTTTTTTAATAGTTTCATTTTCACAATCTTTCCAAGTGATATTTTTTGGCGCTTTCATTGTTATTTTTTTTGCTTTTTTTGTTTTTTTTGTTTTTTTACTAGATTTTGATGAAATTTTTATATCTGTAATATTAAACCATTCCGGATGTTCTTGATATACGTTAAGTAATTTTTTCCATACTTCATCAAAATTTTCAAATAAATAATTGCCTTTTAAGTAATCTTGCATTTTCATGCCTCTTGGATTAGTTTTTTTTTGAAATTCGGAATAATCATCATTATTATCAATTAATAAACTTCTATTATTCGTTTCTAGAGGGTCTGTTATGATAAGAAAATGACCACTATTTTCAATGGGAAAGTGTTTATTGGTATCTTCTTTTTTATACAATGGCCAAGAAGAATGTGGTCCATACTTATTTAAATCTTTTGGATTTTTACAATAAAATTTATATTTTTCATTAATAGCCGGATTAGGATTAAAAGAGAATATTTCGGTAATATTTTTAATACTAGGAGTTACACAACTTTTATTGGGTCTTAATTTCCATCTGCCTACTATACGTATATAATTTGCGAGTTTAATATATAAAGGATTTGTCCAATCAATATTTGTTCCGATTTTATGTTCAATATATTTATCAGGAATACTCATTTATATATTAAGAGAATAAACTATATTTATGTAAAACTTTATCTATTTTTTTTATTATTTCTTTTTTTTCAATATTATAAGGCCGTATTATTTTTAAACATTCTTCTAAATCAACCCATTTCATTTTACTTACTTCACTCCTTTGATAACTTTGTAAATTATTAAAATTGATCATAAATGCTATATAATATTTATGTTTATAAGATTTGAAATTAGATCCCATAAATATTTCTTCATATGGTAATACATTTTTTAATATATCATAATCTTGTTCTCGAAAACCGGTTTCTTCGATAAATTCTCTATTAGCACATTTTATATCATTTTCTTGATAATTTCTTCTGCCTTTTGGAAATCCCCATTCTGGACAAGTCCAATTTGTTTTACTATTTTGGATAAAATCATTTAAATTATATATCTCTCCATTGAAATCAATTCCCTCTTTTATAGTTTGAAATTTTATTTTTGAATTTTTTTCTTCATTGGTATATTGTAAACCTTTAAAATTACCCCATAAATCAATCCATAATTCATTAAAGTTTTTAGTAAGTAAATTATTTTTTTCTTCTATTGTCATTTCATCAATTAGATTTTGAATATAATATTGATTATAAATAGGATATTTTCCTCTTAAGAAGTCTACATATCCTAATGTATTTCTTCTACAGATCATAAGATATTTTATTTTTTGATTTTTATTATTAAAGCAAACAATTCCGGCACTAGTGATGGGTTTTTTACAAGCATGAAATAAGTGACCATTTCTGCCGCAATTGTTACAAAACTGATAATTATTTTTGTTCATTTTATATTAACATAAGTTTCTTTTTAATAGTTTTATGAATAAATATGATATATATTATATTAGTTCATATAAATGTCATTGAATCCTTATGTATGGTTTCCACATTTTAAATTTATATTACAAACAATTTCGGTTCAATATCCAAATAAACCAAATGAAGTAACTAAGAAAAAATATTATGAATTTATTAGTAATCTTCCGGTTTTTTTTCCTATGGAACCTTTGGGTAACACTTTCATGAAAATGTTAGATAAGTATCCGGTTACACCATATTTAGATAATAGAATGTCTTTTATGAAATGGTGTCATTATATAATAAATAAAATAAATGAAATATTGGAATTACCTCAAAAAGACTTTTATAAATCTTTAGAAGAATATTATAATCAATATAAACCGGAAGATGAATTAAAAAGAGAAGAAATGGAAAAAAAAAGAAAATATATAGAATTGGGTATATTAGCCAGTTTAATGATAGGTATATATTACATATATAAAGAATGATAAGAATTAAAAAGTTTTATCCAAGTAAACCGTTTTTTAAGATGTCTATTGAAGAATTGCAAATACATGTGAGAAAACAAAAAATGAAATGGAAAAGATATGAAAGAAAAAGAAAACGCAAGTATACACGTAAAAGGAGAAAAGAATATAAGAAAAAAATTACACGTAAAAATCTGGTATAAGTATATATGGGAATAGAAAAATGGATCTTTATTATAACAGTATTTTTAATGGTAGATACATATTATGATAGAAAATATACTCAATGGTTATTATCGGGTAAAAAGTATTATCAAATGATAACATATGGTATGATAGGATTATCATTATATGTGTTTATAAAAAAGCACCCGACAGAATCAAGAAGTATGATGTCCAATGCGGCAGATATAGTAAAATATTTACCGATTGATAGCAATACGACAGATTTATTGACACCAATATTTGATTTTACAAATATAAATAACAAATTAAATACATATCAAGAAGGATTTCAACAAAATCTTTCAGGAGGAGGATATCAAGCATCTTCGCCACAAATGAATAGAATGATGAGTTCTGGAATGGGAACTACAAAAAGGAGTGTAAGTGAAACGAAGAAAAAATATGTTGCGTCACAACAAGGTTGGAAATGTGCTTCTTGTGGAAATCAGTTAACACACACTTTTGAAGTAGATCATAAAGTTGATTTACGGTTTGGTGGTTCTAATCATGTTACTAATTTAAGAGCACAATGTGTTGGATGTCATAAAGCAAAAACAGTAGAGCATAAATTACAATAATATTATATAAATTTAATATAAATGGAAGACATAAAAAGGTTTAAAGAAGGTGGGAAAGATACCATTCAATTTGTAAGTAAAGTAATAATATGGACTCCTCTTATAGCATTAATTATTTATATAATATATTTATTAGTTGGTTTGATGACAAGTAAAGGATTAACTTTTACCGGGGCAATAGTATTTACTGCCAAAGAAATATTTCGAAAGTTATATTTTATTATTAAACCAATATTGTTTATTATATGGAAACTGAAAGATGTAGCGGATTATGTATTTGGTGATGCTTGGAATTCAAAAAATAGAATAAGAAGTTCTATATTTACTTTAGCATCTATAATTGTAATATTTGGTTTGGCCGTTCATTTTGTTCCAACCTGGAGTGCCACCGCTACACACGCTGAACATGCTTTAATGATGACATGGTATGGAAGAATATTTATAGTATTAGCTGTATTATTAGCAATAGCATTTTTATTTTTATTTGTGAAAGCTTTTAATTTAGATATGCATAGAAGAGGTGTTGCCGGATTTCCAGTAGATAAAGATTTCTCTGAACAAAGTGCTTATTTGTTTTCAAGAGCAAAAACTCATTTAATGGTAATAATAGGTATTATAATATTTTTAGCAATATTATCATTGATAGTTTGGTATATGTTTTCAGATATAGGAAGCGCTTATACTGGTAGTTATATGTTATTAATTGTATCAAGTATAATAGTATTGGCAATGATACACATGGCTTTACTGAAATCAGGTGTATATGCTAAATTAATGAAAAATTCAGTAGTGCGATTATTATATCACAGTATATTTTTGATACCTTGTTGGTTTTTAGAATTATTGAGTTATTTAGCCAAGGAATTTAAACATACACCTAAATCAGTCTATATGATATTGGTGCTAGAAATATTGTTTATATGCTTTTATTTATTAGGACCAATAGTAAAAAAATATTTTTATGCGTCAACATTTGGTTCACAAGGGGCTGATATGACAGACCAAGAGATAACAGGATTACAAGAAGAAAGTATTGGTAAATCAAAACAAATAACAGAATTAAAAAATATAGATACATTAGCCGATGGTAAGAGTTATCTAGCAAATTCAAAAGCTTTTTGGAGAGATGTAATGTTAGCAAGAGGTGATGAGAAAAAAATAAAATCAATAATAGTAAGAATATTGAAAACGGAAAGAGGAGTAGATTTGTCGAAAAAGCCAAAGGAAGTTCATAAAATTTATACGAAATTTAAAAGGAATAATGTAAAAATTTTGGAATTGAAAGAAGACAAAATTGTTATAGCAGAAAAAATAAAGAAGTTAGAATTACAATTAAACGATAATATTGGGAAATTGAAATCGGTTATTTTATTAAATGAACCAGTTAATATTAATAAGAAAAAACAGATTGGTGATTATACAAATATGAGAACATATGGCAATAAGGAAGATTTAGATGAAGGAAATTTTCCACACAGTTATAATTATGCTTTATCATTTTGGGTGTATTTAAATAGTGAAGGTCCGAACTATAATAGTAATAGTTTTAAATCATTGATTGATTATAGTGATAAACCAAGAGTAATGTATAACCCAATAAGGAATGAAATAGTAATCATGGTTAAGCAAAATGGTAATGTTGTTAAAAAGCATTTAATAAAAAATATAAAATTACAAAAATGGATAAATTTAGTAATAAATTATGATGGCGGAGTTTTAGACATTTTTAAAGATGGTAAGTTAATTATATCATCACCCGGAGAAATACCATATATGAAAAATGATATAATAACTATTGGTGAAAATAATGCAATAAATGGTGGTATATGTAATGTGGTGTATTTTAATCAACATATATCAAAAACTAGAATATTAGCAAACTATAATCTTTTGAAAAATAATAATCCACCAGTTGTTTAGATAAAAATCTAAATAAATATTATATTATGGATATGAAAACTATTCTGTTATGGGTCATTGTGATATTGGTTATTTATTGTGTGTATTATTTCTATTTTAGGGATACTACCACTGTAAATTTAGCAACAATGCATAATGCTAGAGTTGCAAAGGTGATTGCTGCTGATAAATTACCAGGTGGAGCAGGGACGAATGATTTCACTTATTCTGTTTGGGTATATGTTAATAATTGGAATTATCAATATGGTAAAAGGAAGATTATATTAAGAAGAATTAATAAAGCAAACGAAGTATGTCCTATGATTTCTTTAGGAGCAACTACCAATGATTTAGAATGTACTCTTGCTACTTATTCCGGTGCTGAAGCAAGTTCTTCACAAGAAGATACTTGTCCGGTTAAAAATATTCCTTTACAAAAATGGGTTCATATATTATTGACAACCCAAACAAGATCTGTTGATGTTTACATTGATGGAAAATTAGTAAAAACTTGTTTATTACAAGGTGTTGCCAAATTGGATAGTTCCGCACCTCTTGATGTATGTCCAGATGGTGGATTTTCCGGTTTCATCGCCAAATTAAGATACTATGCTAGGTCTGTTAATCCAAGAGAAGCTTATGATATTTATAGAGAAGGTTTCAGTGATAGTTTCAGTAATTCGGCTGCAAGTAAATACAAAGTTAAATTATCATTCTTTCACGATAATAATGAAATAAATAGTATCGCATTCTAATCTAAATTATCTATATAATTATATATATAGATAATGTCTTATAATAGTTTCGGTGATAATTTTAATAATCCTATGGCTAGTTTAGGTCAAGCTGTTGGAAATATCAAGGGGGGTGTTACAGCAGGTTTAGGAAAATTCAAAAATAACAAATATGTAGCAGGCGCTACTGATTTTTTGTATTCTAATTCATTGGTTGCAAAGGTAACTTTCTTACTTTTAGCAGTTTTGATATTTATTTTTGCTATGCGAATTGGTTCTCAAGTATTAGCTTATGCTTTCTCTCCAAATCCAAATCCTATATTATTAAATGGTATGAAAGATGGGAAAAAATTTCTTAGAATAAGAGTAGACCCTAGATTACAAGATTCAATTCCAATATTAAAATCAAAAAATGAAAGAGAAGGAACAACATTCACTTATTCGGTATGGTTATATATTAATACAATGGTATATCAAGCCGGTAAAAGAAAACATATATTCCATAAAGGAAGTGATAAATTTGGAGCACAAACAAAATGGAGAGCAGAAGGTGGTGAAGAAATAAACACAGCACAAATGGCTTTCCCAAATAATTCTCCGGGATTATTTTTACACGAAGATAAAAATGAATTGATTATTGCTATGAATACATTTAACAATGTTTTGGAAGAAATTAAAGTTCCAAACATTCCTTTACAAAAATGGATTAATGTTATCATTCGTGTTCATAATCTTAACATGGATGTTTTCATTAATGGTGATTTAGCAGTAAGACACGTATTTTCTGCCCCTGTTAAACAAAATCATGGTGATATATTTATGAGTGCCAATAATGGTTTTGATGGTTTAATGTCTGGATTAAGATATTTTAATTCTTCTTTAAGTGGAACGGCTATCAAAGATTTGGTTCGTGAAGGTCCTGATATGAGAAGTGACAGTAGCATGAACGTATTCCCACCATATTTATCTTTAAGATGGTATTTCGCAGGTGAACACGCATAAACAATTACACATTATATTTAATTAACATAATGTGTAAATTATCTTCTTAAATTTGGATTAATACATAATTCTTCTGATGGAAAAATATCTCCGCTTATACATTTATCACTTTCATGTATTTCCGCACAACTTCTCTTTCCTCCTAAATTACCCACATAACAATATTTCCTCTTACTTCTTTGTAAATCATCGTGTGATGATAAATCCGGAGAAGGAACTGTTTTATCTTTATCATCTTTCTTATCCTTATCCTTCTTATCCTTATTATTTCCTCTATCTTCCTTTTCTAATGTTTTTTTCAAATCTAATTTTACATCTTCATCATCATCTTTTTCTAAATCTTTCTTCTTTTTATCTTCCTTTAAAGCCTTTTCTATTGTTTCTGCTCCTTTTTTCACTTCATTCTCCGTATTTTTAACTCCACGATCCATCATTTTCGCAAAAAATGTTACTCCTTCTGTCATATAATAATAAACATTCAACCCTAATAATACAATCATCATCAATAAAAATAACATTTTGATATAATACCATGTTTTATTTGGTTCTACTCTTAATATATTTGGTTTAGTATCCGGACCTGCTAGCGGCGTCGCTGTCTCTAATATAGGTATTGTATTGTCTGACATATATAATAAGTATCGTTTAAAAATTTATATTATATAACATAAATTTTTACTAAATTATCTTCTTCTTTTTCTTGATTTTTTTCTCTTTCTCTTCCTCTTTCTTCTTGTTCTTTTTCTCTTTCTCTTTCTTCTTGTTTTTCTTCTTTTACCCGCACGTACTATACGTTTTGGTGGTTTTCTCTTTTTTAGAGTACCCGGTAAAGGCATTGGTTTTTTACCTCTTGGTGTCTTTGGTGGAGGTATACTCAAATATACGCCACTCTCTTCCAACCTTTCCCTCATAGCATCTGATTCTGGTTTTTCAAATCTTCCTGGATGATCTCTAAAATTTTTTTCCATCATTTTTTTTACAAAAGCAGCATCTGATTTACTATTTGCACGTACTTCTTCCATTATAGTTGTTGGTGTTCTCAACAATGCTCTACGCAGTGGAACAGGAGGTCTTCCATACTGTTGTTTTAACGGCATATATAAATTATTAATATTATTAAATATAATAATATTAATTCCTAAATTAATCCCACAAGCACCATTAGTTAACAGCAGTTGGTGCTGTATTTACACGATTATTGTTTTTTTTTGCAAGTTGATTACAACCACATTCTTTTTGAGTTCTTGGAATCAATCTCCAAGTAAATAATCTTTTTCCAACTCTTGGTGTATTACCTGCTTTCATTACACCAGCTCCGTGATCAGCTCTTAAAGCTTGTCTTTTTCTAATAGTATTTACCATTTATACAATAACCTTAGAAAATATTTACTTTTTTTGATAAATGATATTATTCATTGTATTCATTTGAGATATCTTATTCAATGTTTTTTCTAAATTACCGGAATTTAAACTGTTATTAAATAAATAATC
>MDSY01015287.1_pt1 | contig 20992 bp, 15 predicted proteins | sample 811131 | NCBI WGS metagenome assembly MDSY01 (sample SAMN05326643, study PRJNA326480) | marine metagenome | isolation source: seawater | place: Atlantic Ocean: South West | collected 2010 | reverse complement strand
GTTTACAGAGTGACCGAGAGAAAGAGACAGAAAAAGTGAGACACACAAGACGAGCGGCAAGATGCTTGCGAGCGAATGAAAGAAAAGAAAGTGAAACCGACTCATTCACAAGCTTCGCTACGCGTCTTCATCTTTCCACCCCCAGACCACTTCCACCTTACATGATGGAGTTCGCCGCGGACGCAATACGCGGCCACAGGTCCGCGCATTCCTTCGCCACAGGTCCGGTGATCGCGGAGCCTTTCATCTCACCCTTGGGGTTGACAATCACGCCGGCGTTGTCTTCAAAGTACAACACGAGGCCGTCCTTTCGTCTGAACGGCTTGCGCTGGCGAATCATAATAGCGGGGAACACCTTCTTGCGCAGGTCGGGTTTACCCTTCTTCACCGTGCCCATGAACATCTCGCCGATGTTCGCACCTGGCAGGCGGTTCAGCCGGGAGCCCCACCGCTTGACGGAAATGACGTACAAGTTTTTCGCACCCGTGTTGTCGGCGCAGTTCATCACCGCGCCGACGGGGCACGCGATGGACATCTTGTACTTGGTGCCGGAATAGGCGCCACCCCCTGTTATTTGAAAGGAATGATTGAGGAGGTTGATGGGTCAGTTACAGTATCGATAGAGGGATTCGCGTGCCTACGGGATGCCGAAAAGTCACGCGAAAGCATCGCGTACACGCCCAAAACCCTAGAGCCCATGATGGCGCGCATCGGTCGCATATGGAGCGTTCGAGGATGCCTCCGGCCCATCACACGTTTCTTGTGTTGGATCCCACCACTGCGCGTATCGTGAAACGAACGTCGGTGTGTCCGGCGAGTGCGACGGGCCATGCGGCGGCGTTGTCCGGCGCGTTTCGATCGCCGTGGGTGCGACCGAAAACCCCGAGCGGAAACGCGACGGTTGTGACGCGCGATGAGACGCGTTCCAACGGGACCCTCGACCGTCCCTAAGGCGTGGTCGAATGCGTCCGACATCGGTGCCGTTCGCATTGATCGCATCCAAGGGAGTTAAAACAATTCGAGCGCCTGTATAGATCGCTGGGGCGCCGTCGCCGGCGCGTCGGAGCGCCATCGATGCCATAACAAAGCCGGCATCTTTTACACTCGCCGTCGTCCGGAACCGTCGTGTGACGGAGCGCGCCGGGCTTGTTATCGCCGACATCAGCACTAGGAAGTATACGCACCTCTCTTGGACATGGTGTCTGCTTTGTTGTGTTGACTCGGCGCTGCTTGCGCGGTCGGTAAAGGGTGGGTAGGGGGGGCGGGACGTGCAGAAAAGGAAGTTTTCGTCAAAAACCTCGGAATTGCTGCGCGCCGATTTTATTTCTCTCCAAATCGTGACTCGCAACACGCGTAACACCATAGTTCCATGACGGCTCGGTGCGGCCAACGCCAGGAGGGCGGCATGGTTCCAGGCCGGCGATGTGGGTCAAGGAGTCAACACGAACATCTCGCGCTGTCCTGGTACGTTCTCTTAGCCTCTATAGCGATGAGCAACACGCACCACGTCCACGCGGCTTCTTCGATGAAACCTTCTCCAGATTCCATGGACCTCCGTCCCGTGCCGTTCGAGGTGAACGAGCTGCCCGGCTTCGACACTACGGACCCATCCAAGGTGTCGATACCCACCACCACGGGCGGTACCATCACATGGCGAGGCGGGTTCGAGGTAAACTTCCCAGGTGTGGACGAGGGAAGTGGCCGGCCGTGGAACGATTTCGGAGGTTGGTCGACTCTTGTTGGAGATGAAACCGGACGCGAGCTGTGGACGTTGACGGATAACTACGCGTACCTGTTGAAGCTGGACGTTACCGTGGATTCGAATAACGGTCATCTCACCGACATAACCGCTATTGAAAACGCATCCTTTGACATCCGGTCACCGGTGGACAAGCACAGGTTAGACCGCGTGCGAGGATACCCAAAGACAAGCGATAAAAATATCAACCTTAGCGACAACAAAGACGCGGAGCCGGTGGTGAAGCGCGTAGACCTTGAATCCCTGGTGGCGATTCCCCATGTGGAAAGTGATGGTGATAACAACGAGACTAGTACTCATACAGATTCCGACTTACTCAGTGACTTCGCGGTGGGGGTGGAGGATTCCTGGGAGCTGCCTGCGAACGTTTTGATTCGATTTTCGCACGGGCGGAAAAAGAAGTGGAGGGATGTTCCAGGCGCCGATGAAGCGCTGGACGTTTGCGACCGGAACCTAGGGCCCGAAGCGCTGGTGTGGCTGAGCAGTGACGATGAAGATGATTCGTCACTGTTAGTGACGTTTTGTGAGACGCCCTCCATTAATTCGACACCTGGCAGAACGGACACACTGGCGGGGTTCATCTTTCCCATTGACGATGAGGATTCTGATTCTGAAAACGGTTCACCGATTCGAAAATTCGACCTACTCAACGTGGACCCCGATTGCGGGCTTTCCGACGCCGCCGTGACCCCCGACGGCTTAAACATCCTACTTCTGTACCACTGTTACTCGTACCCATCCGGTCTTGAAAACCAGTTCGGGACTGGAACGCACTCCACGCAGATTCGAGTGGCGCGGGTTAGTGAGGTACGGGCCGTTTCTTCTTCCGAAACGTCAGACGATAAAAGAGACAAAGTGCGCGCTCGACTCCTCACTTACTGGAGCGGTTCACAGAACTGCCCTTTGACGAACATGGAAGGCATCCACGTTGTGAATTCGTCTACCGATGACAAATCACTTGATGTAATCCTGGTGTCGGATAACAACTTGAACGTCGAAGACCCGACGCAGATCGTGCGAATGAATTTGGTTGGATCGATCGACGTCGGCGACAAACTCGCTGATTCTTTGGAAACGGATGACGCGAGGGCGGGGCGAAAGATATTCGTGGAGAGTGACGGTTCGGATTCCTTGGACGATTCCCTAGACTCAACAGCTACCAGTACAACCACTACTGGTAGTACTACCGCGAAGCTGGGCTCGAGTTGGTTCGGGTTTCTGGGTAAGAAGGGTGAGAAGAATGAAACAGAATCAGACGTGAAGAAAGAAAACTTTCTTTCTTCGTTTGATTACTCGGATTACGAAACCAACCGCATCGCGTCCGTGCGCCGCGACACGTACGCCTTCTCGCCCGATATCGAAACCGGCATCGATTTTCTGGATGACGCGATTTCTCAGGATGAACAGATGATTGGAAGGATACGGGGGAGGCAGGAGAGCTTCGATGAACTGGTCAAGGAACGGAAAGGCATTCTGTATCAGCTGAGAGCCATGAGCATGTTCACGGTCGCGGCTACGCTGACGATGAGCGCGATTGTCGCGATCGCGGCGCTGGCGGCGCACTCCGTGGCGAGGAAGGCGAAAAACAGCGGCACGGTGGAGGAGCTGCGACCGCTAGGCGTCTCAGGGGGCGTAGCCTACCCCAAGCCGTACGGGTACTCAGACGAGTACGAGTACGACGCGGTGTAGTGATTAGGATTAGAGAGTTGAAAAGGAGTTCCTTTTATTACGTTCTGACAAGAGTCGAAGTAGTACATCGTTGGTCGTCATTCTCACATCATATACGTACCCATACTCACATTAAGTGTACCCTCCGTTTGTTTGTTCCAAGTGCGGCGCCAAGCGGTACTCGCTGCCGATTGCGTTTGGGTCTTGCGAGCCGTGGCGCCCGCCCGGGGTGAACGCCGCAACAGATGCCGCATTCTCCGAAAGACTAGCACCGATCGTAGCGGGCGTCACTTCAACCACGCTCCCCACTACGCCGTGTAGCACGGGCTCGAACTTCCGCCGCGTGTCACGGTTGTGGTACCGCACGTCGAACACGCGGTCGGACTCGGACCAAGGGACCTTCACGGTGGCGGGTTGAGACCTGGTTTTTTTGGGAGAAATGAGAAGGGTGTGTGGGTTGTCAGTCTCGAGAAACCGCAAAGGGAAAATCTTTGGGAGGTGGGGGAGAAACGCTGCCTGGCCATACTCCAACAGGGCGTCTACTTACGCTGGTGCGACTACTCGGTACTCCTCCGCGCCGATTGGGACTTCCTGCCACTCCGGGCCGGACGCGGGACCGGTGATTTTCCACGGCGCGACTTTCAGTAACGTGTTCAGCAGCCCACCCTTCTTGGCCGCTTCGCCCTGTGAGAGGATGGATGGATTTAGAGGTCAGATGGGGTCGGGGCTGAGCTCGCGGCTCGATAGCGCGGGAAGACACTTTACGCGCTTGGGTGGTTTCTTTCGCGGGCACGAGACGAGACGTACCGCCAGCTTTTTGACCGGACCGGACATGGCGACAGACTTTTTGCGCTCCACGAACTGAGGGGCGACCAGGGTCTTCTCTGTGAGATACCTCGCGAACGGGTCAAATCGTATGAGACCAGTCTGGAAGACGATTTTCTCGGAACTCACCAACGAAAGTCACCTCAAAAGCAACAACTCTCCTCTTCGCGTGCGCACATCGTGGCGCACGAAGCACGTGTACACTGTGCAGGGCAGGGTGGGTGACGAGGCTGTCGATCGTGAGTGATGGCAACTAAGCGATGTCCGCACGGAAGGCAGAAATCACAGTGCAAGGAGTGTAGCCCCCGAGGCAAGGTGGAAAAACGAGTGCGTGCAGTGCAACCCCTGTCCGCACGGCAGGCTGAAAAAGCAGTGCGCGGACTGCAACCCCTGCCCTCACGGCAGATCGAAACGCAACTGCGCGGCCTGCAACGGGTGCCCTCAAGGGAAGATGAAACGCTTCTGCGCGGAGTACAACCTCTGCCCCCACGGCACGGTGAAAAAATACTGCGCGAAGTGCACCCCTTGCCCTCACGGCAAGCTGAAACGCAGTTGCGTGAAGTGCAGTCCTTGCCTTCATGGTAAGGTGAAAAAAGATTGCAAGGAGTGCAAAGCGGCACGCACTGCTCTGCCGAGCTCGAAGCGGATCAAGCGCGAGCCGGAGAGTTCGCCCGAGATCAAACAAGAGCCCGAGATCAAGCAAGAGCCCGAGACGTTTACGATCCGCGGCAACTTCGGCATCGGCGAGTAAGAAAAGCAAAGTCGAGAAAAGCAAAAAGTTCTTCAGTTACCTATCTGTGAATACAAAGACTACAAAAATAAATACACCTCTCTAACTAACCCAACGCTTCATCCACGAACGCCTTGGTTTCCCTGGCGTGGATGGTCTGCGACCCTGAGGCGGGTGAAGCGGACGCCGGTCGTCCAACGTACCGAACCTTTCGAGGAACCTTATGACCTTCATCACCGTCTCCCCCGACAACGTTCCCACCCACCAACTCCCGCAACGCCGTCTCTACTCGCGGCTGCACGAACCCCCAAAACCCCATGTTTTTAGGCTCCTCCTGAGCCCACACTATCTCGGTGTCCCCACCGTACCGGTTCAAACGCTTCGCCAGCGCTTCGTGCGGAAACGGAAAAAGCTGTTCCAGACGCACCATGGCTACTTCGTTTTCCATCTTTCGAGTTTTTCGAGCGTGTGCGAGGACGTAATAGGTCTTCCCAGTGCAGATGATTACCCGTCGATGCGGGTTATTTCCAGACTCCTTGTCGCTAGTCGTAGTCGACCCATTAATGTTCAAGTTGTCCCCCCGGTCTCCGTCGCCGATCACGGTCCTGAACCGCATTTGCGGGCCGAAGTCACCGAGGTTTGAAACGCACGGCCGGTGGTGAAGAAGGTACTTGGGCGCCAACACCACCATCGGCTTGCGGTGCGGCGCCAACGCCTGCCGCCGCAACACGTGGAAGTACTGCGCCGGCGTGCTTGGTGAAATTAGAATGAAATTAGCGGATGCATCGTTCTGTTGGCGTGCCCTGTGACGCATGTACTTGCTCCACAAGTCCTGGTCTACGTACCCGGTTTCTCTGTTGAAGAAAGAAGTCACGTCATGTAGCATCTGCCGCGTGGCTTGGGCTTTTCTTCGAGTGCGTTGCGACATTTGACTCGAGTCATTTGAGTCGGTTGTGTCTGTTTGCGAAGAGTTCTCAGCGTTCCTCGCTACTCGTATGGGCAAGCAGCCTGACAGGAATTCCCTCGGCACGCGCGCCAAATCCTCCTCCTCCACGATTAGCCCGCCTTCTTCGTCGAAGGATATGAATAAATCGTCGGACGAGGAGGAGGATACGTCTGAATTTGAATCAGCAACACTTTCATGTTCAAGCGCCTCGACTCGTTCCCGGAATTTCTCCAAGTCGAGCAACTCATCCTCTCCTGTAAGCGCTTCGTAGGTCCGCTTCGCTAACAGTATATCCTGAGGCGCTCGGCCCGGCGTGGTATCCGGGTCGTCGTTCGCCGCGGCGAGCCACCGTTCAGGCCGAGCGGACGAGTGGTCAGGCCCCTGCCCGTCGTGCCCGTGCGGCAGCAGCAACACGATCCCTGACCTCTGCCCCCACTTAGCTTCCCCTGATGAAATAAACTGGTCAACAATACACTGCGCGTTGTTCGCGAAGTCCCCGAACTGTGCTTCCCAGACGCACAGGGTTTCGTGAGCCGAGTCGACGCTGTAGCCGTACTCGAACCCTAACACTGCGTGCTCCGATAAAGGCGAATTCGACACCACGAATCGGTCTTGACGTCCCAGCCCAAGGTTGTCCAGAGGGTTGACCCCTACTGACGTTTTACTGCAGTACAAAACAGCGTGCCTGTGGTTGAACGTCCCCCTTTCCACGTCCTGTCCGCTCAGTCGGACGTGGCAGTGAAACTTGTCGTTGTCCGTCTGTAGGAGTAGGGATCCAAACGCGAGTAATTCAGCGGTGCCCCAATCCACGCCAGGAGCGGGTTGTTGAGATTGTGTGGCATGCATACCTGCTTTATCCACCTCTCCAGTGCCTTGCTCAGGGCTCGCCACCATGGCTCGTCTGTTCTGTAGCAACTTTCGGACGTGCGGGTGCGGTACGAAGTTTTGGGGGAAGAGCGTTTTTTGGGGAACCGCGATGAGCCGCGCTTCGATCGCGGCGCGGCGGCGAGCGGAGATGAAATCAGAATCCGAATCGTCATCTGAATCGTCATCATCGTCATCTGAATCGTCATTCTCGTCATCTGAATCGTCCATCACCTCCTCCAAACGTTCCTCGGGCAACTCCGTGACCGCCATCCCGAGCGCGCGCAGCAACGGCAGGGGAACGCCCGTGGTGACGGCTCGAGGATTTTGCTTTTTGTTTTTGTTTTTGTTGAATTCGACAGCAGGACTCTCAAACTCTTGAACGTTAATCGGCGTGGTGGTTAACGTGGGTTTGTGTCGCGGCCTTGCTTGCGGTCCGCCATCGCCGTCCTCCACGATGAATTGTCCGAACGCCGCGCCCCCGCCGGTTAGGTTTACATCCTGTGACTGTTTGCCCATAGAGTCGCCAACGTTTTGGTCGCCGAAGCTCTCGCCGCCGACCACGTCGCAGTCTCTCTGCCCGGTGGGTTTGTGCCACGCCGAGACGGCCCAGTCCTCCGCGGACTCAACGTGTGTCGATGATTTCTGTAGCTCAGTGTTGAATCCGGTGTCTATTTCCTCAACCCATTGGTCGATTTCGTGTTGAGAACACACGTTTTCTCGTATCAATCGGGAGCCGTACGTCTCGCCTACTCTCGGTTGATTAGCAATAGCCGCGGCGCGTAAGGGCAAGGTTATACTAGGATCGTCCTGTTCGTTGTGCCCCAACCTTCGGTAGCAAATGAAGTTCACCACCACGTCTGACTTCCAGTGCGACCGGTACTCTGCAGCCAGTCTAAATGCCCGTACCACGGCTTCTGGGTCGTCGCCGTTGACGTGAAAGATGGGCGCGCCGTACCCCTTGGCGACGTCGCTGGGGTGCGGTGAGGATCGAGCGCGTCGCGGAACGGTAGTGAAACCAATTTGGTTGTTCACGATGACCTGAATAGTGCCTCCTGTGGTGTACTCCGGAAGGTCCTGCAGCTGCATTGTCTCTGCGTTCGCGCCCAAGCCGCAAAACGCAGCGTCGCCGTGCAGTAAAAGCCCTACAACTTTCGTCCGCGAACTACTCGACGTGGTGTGGCTCGCCTGCGTATTTTTCCCGATGCCGCCGCTTGCGAACGTAGTTAGCTTACCCGCGTTCGGGTCCACTCTGACTTGTTTCGAGCGCACCATCCCGGTCGCCACGCAGTTCACCGCCTCCAGGTGCGAAGGGTTGGGGGCCATGGTCATCTCGATGGCGGTCTTTTTCATTTCTTTGTTTCCTTGTTCGTCCAACTCCTCTTCTCCAAAAGGCACACTGACCACGCTCCGCGCCCCCAGGTGGTACCGCACGTCCCCAACGTTGAAGTCGGACCGGCCCTCACTTCGCATCTCCGCGCATATCAGCGCGAGGGGTTTGTCGAAGACGTTACTCAAAATATTCAGTCTACCCCGGTGTGCCATGCCCACCACGATTTGCGTCACGCCGTTCGCGCCACATGTCTCGACCAACGCTTGCAACCCCGGGATCAGCGACTCCGCGCCTTCCAGGCCGAACCTTTTGGCGCTCGGGAAGTGCTTCCCTAAAAATAACTCAAGGCGCTCTGCGGTTAACACGCGCTTCAGAATCGACCTCTTCTCATTCCCATCGAGCCACAAACCCTCCAAACGTCGCACGCCGTCCACGGGGCCGCCGCTTTGCCACTTGGTGTCATTGATATTTTTATCCAAAGAATTTCGCTCTTCGGGATCGTCAAACTCGTCATCCAGAGCACCCGATGAAGCGACAGTCGGTTTTTTTTCAGCACTTGCAGAGGAAGCAACCGACGTCCCCTCAAAAAAGTCACGCGCGTGCCCCTCTAGCCGCCCGCGCATCCACTTTTTCTTCGCCGTGGAATTCAGGTGTTCGAATTCAGCGGAGAGCGTCCCGCAGTACGCTCCTCTTAGTTTTTTTAATATTTCATCCAACGACCACCACTGCTTTTTCACTTTATCAGAACTCAACGTCAAAAGCTCATCGCCGAAGAAGAACTCCCTGTGCGGTCGCGTGTCGTGTAACCCTAAAAACTGGCCAGGATTGACTTTTCGGCCCCTTAAATAGAGCTTGTCGGGGTAGCCGTTCATTAATCGCGCGATGTCGGCGCCTCCGTCCGGTACGCTCGTTTCCATGCTCTCGTAGCCTTCGATTAGAGGGCCTAGGGAACGGCCTAACGGGTCTAAACGTGCGCTTAAATGGCCTCGCGTTCGCACCGCTCGTACGACCTTAATAATTTTAAGAGTATCCGCCACGTCTCGTTTCGATTGCAACGCGGCGTCCACCGGGTCTATAGTCACAGAATCTGGATCAGCGTTGTGGCGAACCAAAGGCTTTTGGCCATTGGGAGGGTGTGGTGGAGGGTTGGGTGTGTTCGCGACGTCTCCATTTAACTCGTTGTTTCTTGGAGCACCCCACACAGACGCGCTCGTTCTGAACGACCTTAAATCGTGTTTCAGGAGCTTAGGAGGTAGTCGCCAGGGGGTTACGCAGTCACCACGGTGTGTCGGCATCGACCGCCTCTGAGAAAAGCCTCGCATCTTGAGGAAAACGGACAGTCCACCGTTCGCATCGTAAATCCTTGTCCGTAACACCACACACGCCGAGCCGATTTTCGACGCCAGCGCGGCGCCTCGCCCAGCGGCGCCCATCGGAGCCACGCGGGGGATCGAACCCAAAGGGGCGCGAACAGGTCTGCCCTGATGTCAAATTATTCCGAGAACAACGGAACTTTATCTGACTCGGATGAGTCAGTCGCGCTTTTTGCTTTTTGATGCTTCGGCGGCAGCAGTAGCGCCCGCGCAGGTGCGCTCCTCGAGGCTGGATTTGATTTTGTGGAGTGCCCTGTGGAGCGCGCGACGTGTACTACCCGTGAAACGCACGTGTCGTTTCCATGAGCGCCGACGTAGCACCCGACACTGGGGCGCCGCCGCCTTCCGATGAATCCCAACTCCTCGATCCCGCGTGTTACTTCCTTGTTCACAACATCGCGAAGAAGCACAACGTCGGTACGATCGCGCGGTGCGCCACCGCCTTTGGCGTCCGCGAAGTCGTGTTGATAGGCAGCAAACAGTACAACGCTTTCGGGTCGAAAGGTGCGGACGGGCATGTTAAGTTTTGCCACTACGAAACGCTTAAGGATGCGGCTGAAAAGTTGAAAACAGACAAAGGGGTGACGAAGATTTTAGGCGTGGAGATCATGGACGGGGCAGTGCCTATTGAGGACCTTGAAACAATCGCAACCGGCCCCACTGCGTTCATTTGCGGCAACGAGGGAGATGGGCTGAATGATCAACAGAAAGCAATCTGTGATGGGTTCGTGTACATCAGGCAGCACGGGCCTGGGACGGCGAGTTTAAACGTCGCCGTCTCTGCGTCGTTGGTGATGCACCACTTTTCTCAGTGGGCGAACTATCCGGAGCGAGCTCGAGCTGGCGAAAAGTACGTAGTTGCAGAAAACAAACCGCAGCGCACGCATAAACGGGGACAAGTGGGTGAGGACCCGGAGAAAGTGCGGCGGCGACGGGCGGCAAAACGGGCGGAGAAAGAACGGGAAGAGGCGGAGAAGGGAGAAGCGGGAGGGAGCTGACGATAATACTAGCTAGAATAGAAATATGTGTTCGCCACTTTCTTTGCCACTTCTTGTGACGCCTCGAGTTGCTCGTCTTTTGTGCTTCGCATCGAGGCAGAACTTGTCCACACACGGGTGGTTTGTGAAGCCAACGCTCATATCCCTTCGCGCAACGTCTTTGCTAAAGTAACAAGGACCTCAAAGCACTCTTGGGTATGTCGCGCCCCGAGTCGTTTCCCGACCTCGTGGTCGTGACCTCCGCGTTCGGCAGCGAGGGCGACATCGGGCCTATGCTCGCGCTAGCAAGAGAAACCAGGCGGGTCGCGCCTGTGACGACGCGCGTGGTGTTCGTCTCGAACCCCAAGTTCACGCCTCCCGAGGCGAAACCCTTGCGTCCCGAGACACCCGACGAAAGTCCCGAGACACACGACGAAAAGTGCCTCGAGTTTATCGGCGTCGGCAAAAAGGAAGCGTACGACGCTATGCTTTCTGATAGTGCAACACGAACCGACAAACGCGTCCTTCCGCATTACTGGCTCTCGCACCTGGATGAACACTTCGCTGCTTTGCGAACGCTCATCGTTCCTGCGATTTGCGACTCCAGCAATAAAAAGGTTGTTCTCGTCGCGCACCCCCTGGACCTCGCCGCGAAGGTGTTCGAAGAGTGGCTGGAGGTTAGAAACTTTCAAGAGACTAATGCTCCTTATATACCTTCAGTCACCTGCGTCACGTGCGCCCTATCTCCCGCGATGCTGCGGTGCGAAGACGTGCGATCGCCCGTGTTCGGAGGGTGCCTTGGTGGGCTGATCACGAAAAGGCCGAAACTGGCGTGGCAAGTAAACGACTTATTAGTGGACGTCGCGTTCGCTGGAAAACTAAACAAGTTCAGACGACGAATTTTATTTTTAGACAAAAGTTTGAAAAGTGTCACCGGCGTGTATCGGGACTGGTTCCTGTGTCACGGCGGCGTGCTCGCGATGTGGCCTCCCTGGTTCGGCTCTCCGCACCCGGAGTGGCCGAAAAACACCGTGCAGTGTGGATTTCCAGGGGAAAGAAAAGAAATAAAAGAAACTGAGAGTTCTGAGTCTTCGGACGATCTTTCGTTTCTGGACTCGGCCGATAAAAGCGTATGGGTATTCATGGTCTCCTCCGGGAACCCTCCGCACGGCGCCGCGTTCTTTCGCGCCGCTGTAGCTATAGCCACAAGAGCAAACGTACACTGCATTCTGCTTACAAGGCAAACACAAGTGGTGCCAAACGCGGAAGAAGTAGAAAGACTGCTCGAGAAGAACAAAAGTAAAAAGAAAAAAAACGCTCTTCAGCAAAACATAAAGGTTCGACACTTCCAACACGTGGATTTGCGTTTGGTTTTGAGTCACGCGAACTGCAGCGGGCTGGTACACAGCGGCGGCGTCGGGACCTGTGCAGTGGCGTTATCCACAAAAATGCCTCAACTAATCGTCCCGAACGCGTGGGACCAGCACGACAACGCGGCGCGCGCGAATCGGATCGGGCTGGCAAAGGAGATATCGATCAAGAATTTTGTTTCACTTCGAAACGCTAAGCGCAACGCATGGGTGATACTTGAACTGGACGCGGCGCGGAAGTGCGCGCGTGACAAGCTCGAGAGGTGCGAAACCTTTGACCGCGATGCGTCAATCTGGGAAGGTACGGGCAGAGCGGCGAAACACGTGCTGGCGTTTGGACGGTGAGTGAGAAAGTTCCGTGTTTTCTGTATCGAAAGCTAGGCGTTTTTACAACCAGATGTACCACTTCTCGGATTGTTCACGGGCTGATACTGATGTGCATACGCACGGGCGTCGGCGAGACATCTGGCGCGTGGGATGTTTCTTTCCCAACGCCAGAAGAAACGTTTTCTTTCCCCGCCGTGCTCGCCGCTCTTTGCGCCAGACGCTTCGCCAACGGTTGTACGATTTCGTCGTCGTCATCCTCGTCGCTGAAAAAAAGTCTATCATCACTGTCCGAGGACTCCACGTCGCCGTAGAAATCATCCCTCAGCTGCGACATATTTTCGGGAATCGTGGGAGGTTTGGCGGTTGAAAAGAAGCGTTCCATTGTTTTTCTTTTTCCTGATGCACCTGTTTTGTTTTTCTCTGACAGAATACTTTTTCTCAGCCCCGCCGTGAGCGCGCTTCCCCAGGACATCGTTTTGCCGCACTCAGGACAAGTGCCTTTGGGAGGAATCAGGGTTTCGGCTGAGGGCGGTTCTGTGTTCGTTTCAGCCGCATTCACTTCAGCTTGCTTGAAAAATACACCAGCCAAACAGCTAGGGTGCGCTCGGAACGAACAGTCGGGACACCCGACTTTTCTTCCATCGCTAGACGAACAGCCGCAAACGTTTACTCCTACGTGACACACGCCGCATTGGTTGGCTCGTTGATTCGTGGTGACATGAGCAAGCTGTGTTTCATCTAGGCCCTCGCATCCAGATACCGACACGGACGCGTCCGATATTGTAATGACGTCGTCGTCGTCATCGATTGCATCGTCGTCTTCTTCGTTCGTCCCAGCGTCATCCTTCCCCTTGAACGGTCCCGCGTTCTGGGTCAGATATGCCATGTCACCTCGTGTGATTTGCACGTGTTCTGGTGGTGCTTGACACACACCTGATACCGCGATTCGGTGCGTCTCGTCGTCAAAGAAGTGCACGGTCAACGGTAGGTGGCACCACGGACTTAAACCCAGCATCGCGAAGACTAGCTTGGTTTTGTTCGGAATAGATGAGGACTTGTCACTCACCCCCAGCTTCGCGGCGGTTTCCCGGACCGCCCGGCTCAACCGCGGTTTCTGCCACGCCCACTCGAACTGTAACGCCTGTACCTTTGATGGGAAGCCGTGCACTATTACCATCATACTGCAGGGGCGTAACCTCCTGGTGTACTTGGCGCCGGACGATAACACGCCGTTGTGTTGCCGTAAACGTCGGGGGGGGTCCACGGTGAACCCGACGTACGACCTACCCTTCATCGCGGGGTTCTGGGAACCCACCAGATAACACCCGAAGAAACGGCGACCGCTCGTCGAGAGGATGGGGCCCGCGGCGCGCGATGCAGGGGCCATGACGTCCACGTGCGACGCGGAGTGAGATCCGAAATCCTCGGCTGCGCCAAACGTTTTGAATAACGACTCAATCGGATGTCAAATTGCCGCCCGAGCCCTTTAGCGCCTTCATCACAGCTCTTCGCACCCACCGCGTGCGCACGACACTGTCAGCGCACGCGGATGTACATGGCATCCGCGTGTGACATGTATCTAGCCGCGGTCGGGGGCACGCGCGCGGCGTGTCGTCGTTCCCCGACTGGTTCTAATCGCGAAAGCAAAAGCAAAAGCACCACCGCCGCCGCTCGCCGTTTTTTCTCGGGCCACGTCTCTACCTCAACTCTTCGAGGTAGGCAGGTGTCCGATCTCTTTCGTCGCCGCACGGTCACCCCCCGCGCCGCGTCCCTCCCCCCCAACAAGGAGTGGCCGCCGAGCGACGTGTGGTCCGAGTTTCGGGCGACGCACGCGGGGACGTGGGTGGGATGGAGCAAACGATTCGCCCCGAACGGAGAGTCGAAAATGAATGACGCCGACGCCGACTCCCAGTGGACCCGCACAAGCGCTGCGTCTGAATTCGCCGGCCCCGGGGGCATCGACGCAATAGACACGCTGGTGATTGAGACGAAGTATGTATCATTGGATGATGGGAAGAACTCAAAGAACGGAGAACCCGAAAGCAAATTCACCTCCTCTCTACTCCCCGGCGGCCAGATTGGAAAGATGTGCGTCGCGACTGGTGATTTTATTTCAGGGCCGGTCGTGTTACCTGATTGCGTCGACGGTATGGTCGTGACGTTCGAGTCTTGCTTCGTGAAAAGGGTCGAGGAGGATAATAAAGATAACTACGGGAGTGACGATCTATTACCGTGGGATGAACGGATGGAAAATAACGAGTTACCCACCGAACGCGTGAGAATAAAAATAGAAGTGGAAGCGAATCCAACCTCCAAGCGGAACTGGCGCGCCGCCGGGTTCGAAGTGTTCGTGGAACGCAAGGAAGGTTTGACCGGTGATATAGGTGATGATTTGAAAGACAAGGAAGGTATTGAAACTGAAGTAAACTCTCAACCCCGGTCAACTCGCTTGGGCGAGGACGACATCGCGACCGGTGAGTGGCGCTCGCGGGAAGGCGCTACGTTTCTCACCTGCGAATCGCTGTTGGACGATGCCGCGTACGCCGAGTTTTGGCTGGAAAAGTTGCGAGGCGATGACGATTCCACCGGGCAGGGTGACGAATCGAATTCCAGTTCCCGCGCCCGGGTTGGCAAAAAGAAGGGACGAGGGCGGGTGGTGATCAAGACGGACACAGGGGTGACGAAGACAGGTACCGTCTCGCAAAGCGAGCAGGATGAAAAGGATTTAGAAGAAAAGGAGGAGCTGGAAAAAAAACGTCTTCTCAGTTTGCCAAAGCCGGACCCGGAAGGCTTGGTCGTCGTGCCAACCTGGGCGGTTGCCGCCAAAGCGCCATTCACCAGTGCACACGAGTACGTAGTGGGCGGAAATTCACCGCTGGCGCTGTTACCAGGAAGGCTATGGGTTTTAGTGGAGAGCGTTAACGACGAGCTGTTGATCGAGTGCGGCGTTTATTGCGGCGACGGCGGGCTCGGCGAGTCCGGTTACGAGCTGGCGGAAAACGGCGACGTAGAGGTGAACACTGACCACCGACGAGCAGTAGCGAGAAGGTACGAAAGAGGTGGCCGTTTTGCATCTGCTTTTTTCGTCGAGGAACGCGTGATGAGTAAAGCCGAGCTGGAGGACGAACTCGAGCCCGGGGAAGGGGACAAGCCGTTGACGTTTTGATCAAGTCAGTTTTATGAAAATTATTCAAAACAATACGAGTACCATCGGTCTCTCAACGTCTCACCAGTACTTCGGCCGGAGGCTTCACTCGCTGCCGCGCCGGGCAAACCTTGACGGTGTAGCCGCGACCGCGCGGGGTCGCGTGCCCCGGTGGCGCAGCGCCTGGGGCGGGGTTGTGAAGGCGCGAGTCCACCATTTGCACATCCCGCGGAGTCTTGGACGAGACGGCACCGGCGCTTGCACATGGGACGGTACGAGCGTTCGCCGTTGAAGCAGCCTGGCGTGCCGAACAAGGAGACCGCGGCGGAGCATGCGCGGAGAATTGCGAAGACACGAGCGCAGTACGCGAACATGTCACGACGCGGCGGCGCGCTGCAAGGCCGGTTGCGCACTTCATCAAGAGACGGTCACGGCTTTGGTGCCGTTCCCGTGAAACAAACAACCACACGATGTGAACCCCGTAACGACACGACGCCACCAAAAACTCGGGTCTCCTCGCAGGCTTGGAAAAGAAGTTCCGACACGTGTGACAACGACCAACCGAAGGAAGTGCGGGACGCGTTGGCGTACGCGCACGGTGATGAAGCTTCGACGTCCGGGTCTGATTCAGATTCAGAATCAGATTCGAACGAAACAACTCGAGTTATTAAAAAAACGCACATTCGACTTCCCACGCTCGCCGCCACCGACGATGCGCCCATAACCCCCTCGCGCGCTTGGTTTACACGCAAAACGCGGAGCACGAGTGACCGGTTCGCGGCTGATATCGCGAAGCTGCGTGAGGGACGTGAACGAAAAGAAGCGGAGGAAGGAACTAAACGCGTCGACTCGGCGACGCTTGCCGCGGCGGCTTCGGCGAAACTCGCAAAAGCGTCCGCCGAAGACGCGGCGGACAAGATGGAAGCCTTCGCGGCGAGGATGGCGGAACGCGCAAGAGCTCCATGTTCAGATGAAGATGAGGAGGATGATCATTTTGGTACATCGTCGGAGGAAGTATTATTTGACAACGATGTACGCCCGACGTCATCACATCAAATCAGAAATGTTCCACCGCCTTCGCGACCCGCATCCTCGGCGCCTTCCCTTTTACCTCCGCCGCCGACCCCGAGAGAAGCTGTTCCCTCTTCCTTCGACGGGTTCTTGGGGTTAGGAAATACGGGTAGTAGCCAAGCACGTCAAATCGGTCAAGCTGGCGTTTCCGCGACACACGCGCTGCACGCGGCACGCGACGCTTTGAACGCTGCCGCCGCCGCGAACGCCGAGCTTCGAGACGCCGCGAAGCGCACGCCGTTTCGGGGTAAAACGAAAACGTCTCCCCCAGAAAGGAAACCGTCACCGCGACTCGACAATACACCCCCTGGAATCTCGACACGGAGTGAATCGCGTTTGCATTCTGCTGTAAGCCCGAAAAAGGAAAGCGACACTACCGAGTCACTACCTGATAAAAAATATAAAAACATGGAACCCGTATCGTTTGATTTCTCAAAATCTTTGCGCCGCGCGATTGACGACGGGCGGGAGAGGCATTTACAGGTTCTGGAAACGTATAACACGATTGCCTCTCGGTGTCGAGCCATATCCAAAGTACACACACGTGTCACTGTGCACCGCCTCCTTGAATCAAAACAAAATCCGGAAGATGACGACGCGCGCGAAACGTCGGACGAGGACGAGAAACCTTCATCGCAGACTAAAACAAAGTCAAAAAAACTTTCCCCCTTCCGCGTCCCGTCTCGCGATGACACGCTCCAGCTGATTCGGGACATGGAGGACAGGGCGCGTCGGAAATACGCGGAGCAGGCTTTGGAGGAGGAGGAATTCGCGGACCGGGGTGCGGCAGCGAATAAAACGGTTTTTTCGACTTCCAGTCCTCCTCGCGGATTGCAAAAGTTGGCGACTCACAGCTCTATTGGTGACACATCAAACGGCTTGCCGGCTTCGTTCCGGCCGTTCGGGCCGCAACCTGGAACGAGTATGCATACGTACCACAGCCAGTCACACCAAGAAGAGGTACAACACGAAAGTTCCGACTCGGACGACTCCGCGGGGTTGACGCCGGAGCTTCATTCGCGAGCAAACAATCTGTACGGGCACTTAGTTGCGGACGATTCGGAACACTTTTCACTCGACGACGTATGGGCAAACAGTGCCGGGCACGGACAACAACCAACGCGTCCGCACCAAGTGCACGATTTCGAATCCCTCTTGGCGTACGCGTTCCAGTGATGTATTAAGCGCGGAGGGTGACATTTATTTGTGAAGAGATCTTTTTCTTTTTGATGAACTTTATTACGGGGCGGCGCTTGCCGTTCCGCCAGAAATCGATCGCGATGAGCCACGCCGTGTCTTCCCTCGCGTTTTCGCGCGCGTTCACCAGCGCGTGCCTTCCACGCAGTCGCGGGTACGTTTCTTGCATCGTGTGTGTATGCCTGAACCGTGCGGTGCACCGAACCGGGACGGCACTTGATGTGCGCCTCGTTTGGATATTTCCTGACCCCCTCTCCGAATTCTCACCTCCAGGCTCGCCTCCCGCGCCCGCGCTCGCACTCACATAGCCCCCCGCGCCAACGCGGACGCGCACTCCGGCATCGTTGATGACCCGCTAGTGCACAGGTCGAGTTTGGTTTCCACGCGACTCGCGCCCGAGCGAGCTGGCGTCGAGTCATCACCGAAACCGACTGGGGCGATTTCCCTCTCCGATCTCGACGTACATGGCTCGAGCCTGAAAGCCACGCGATTGACGCCGCAAGCGAATGGAGCATCAGTCACTGCTGCTGGTAGCACTACTCAACCCAAACCCGTATCCCCTTCTGCTTTCTCCTCCGCCGCCAAGCCCGGCGAGCGGAACGGAACCCCGCTGTTGTACGTTTCCCCCACGTGTCCGCACGCGCACAAAGCCTGGTTAGCTGTGTTGGAAACGTGCGGCGATGATGAAATCAACATCAGGTTCGAGGACCTTTCCAAGAAAAGCGCCAACCTCCAAGACGCTTTTGGTTTAGGCACGTATGAAGCAGAGCCCTTGGTCGCCAAAGTTCCGGTGTTGCAGCACGATGGGCGAACGCTGGTGGAGAGCATTCTCGTCGCGACTTATGTTGCGGAAACTTTTGGGAAAGATGGCAAAGATGGAATTCTATACCAATCCCCGACAGAGCGCTACGCCGGGTCGTTGTTCGCCTCGCAGTTCAACGCGCTGACGCCTTTGTACATGCAGGCGCTGAAAGCCAAGTCGCAAACAGAAGTGGAATCCAAGCTGGACGCGTTGAGAGCGCAGCTCAGGCAGTGCGAGCGGACGCTGGCCATCGCGCAGCGGGCGTGTCTAGACGCGGATAGTAATGCGGGCGACGGGCCCTTCACGTGCGGCAACCGGTACACCTTGGCCGAGATAACCACCTCAACTATGATTCCCCGACTCGCGTTGGTGCTGGGCAGCTACCGACAGTTTAGGTTCCACAAGGAGCTTGAAGTCATGGGACTGACCCGGCTCGCGAAGTGGGTAGACGCGTGCGCCGAGCGCCCAGCCTTCAAAAAGTCACAGCAACTTGCCAGCGACGCCACGGGGAAGGATTACGGAAGCGCCATAATCGACTTCTCGGGGAAGTTTGTCACGTTCAAGTGAGTAGTAATGATTGTCATAGTATTGATGACTAGTCTTACTATAGTTGGTGATCGGCGTAGTATTAATACTATAGTGTAACAGAAGAAAGGGAAGAGTAGGTGAACAAGACGGGGGTGAGGTTTTAACTGATTTATTGAGAGATCGACTAGAAATCCTTGAGTTATTTACTCCTCGATCAGAGGACTAAAATCACAAGCAGAGACACTTTTGCGACTCGACCCGAAATTGTTCTACGAAAAGCGGTTAGGCATTGCGTGGCGCGCCGCCCGGGTGGCCATGGAGACGCGCTCGTTGCGCCGTGCGCGCGTGTTTCGATCGTGGCTCGTCGATCACACGTGGGCAATGCACCTGCAGGCGCTTTGGTGGAGCACGCGGTGGGTATCGCGAGGGTGCCTGAACCGAACGTGTTCCCGTTTTTGACGCGAGACATGGTTTTCGGGCCGAGGGATGGCGCGTTGCGAATAGAGCCTTGGTGGCTGGAGCCGCGGTGCTGGATGGTGATGCTGTGCCCTGCACTGTTCCTCGCGTCGTGGAACGCCCCGCGGTTTTTGCGAAACACTACGAGCGTTGGTGCGACACCTTGCACGTCTTGGGTCATCTCGCGCGCCACGCCTCGTACTTCCACGGAGAGGTTGTAGACACCTGTGGTTTGTTTCTCTGGATGCGGCCGATGTTACTGCTTGGGGGGGCGCTGAGCCTTCGGTACGAGTGCCGGAAACAGGTCTACACGCACATAGGGCGAATAGGTTTGGACGCACCCCTGAACGTGTATCGGAAAAGGTGGCAGACGGGGGGGGGGGGCGACGGCGGAGGTGTTTCGACGTTGCATCAACTGGATTCATCTGATTTGTTTTTTTCAGTAGCTCAAGAACTCCCCGCGTACGTTGCTCACGTCGCGTTCATCGTCGGCGTGTCGTACCTTTTGGAGCGCAAGGACAAGAACGAGTTTAAGAAACATCTCGCGGACGTCAACACGATCGCCCGGGGTGCGCAGGAAAGTGAGCGAAGAGCGCACAGGAGGAGGTGGACCGTCGCGCCGAGGTGAGAAAAAAAGAGAAGGAAATATATTGGGTTATCAGTTAGCCTTTAGCGTCCCACCCTTTAAGCGTAGTATGGAATAAGAACAAAGATTCAGAGAATGCTGTGTTGTCTTGCATATTTTATGTCTCATTATAAAAGAAGCTATCCGGCGCAACGACGTTGCGCTGCGCGACGCAATGTTTTGGTGTCCGCGTTCCTTTCGTGGAATTTGTACGTCTCAGATTCATTGGAAAATCTCTTCGAAAACTGAGGAATGAATAACGGCGATTTCGTCGTTTAGTTGCCTGCGCCTTCGAACTGGTAGGTGGAGTACAGGTTGCGCTGGTTGGCCGCCTGGTTGGCTTGGTTGACGACTTCGCGGGAGCCGTGGGCGTAGAGGTCGTCGGACATGTCGTCGCGCTGGGCCTTCATGTCGGCGCACATCTTGTCGAAGGTGGACGCGGAGATCATGTGGCAGGTGCGGTCCACGTGCCACGAGATGGGGCCGTACGTGGAGCACATGGTGTTGGAGCGGGTGGTGCCGGTGGTGGAACCGGTGTACGCGGTTATCTGGGTACCCTTGTCGCCGTCGACGATCATACCACGGATGAGGTCGGGGTAGTAGTAGCTCTCGTCGTTGACGATGGTGAACACCTGCGACTGCACGCCGATTTGCTGGGCAGTGCCGACGACGGCGATGTCACCCTGCGCGGCAGAGTTCAAGCTAGCTGCGGTGGTCGCGTCCATGTTGCAGAAGACACCATCGTAGAAAGGGGTCTGGTACTGGTTGACGGTAGCGCACGCGCCGAAGGCGGAGTGGGGCCAGTGGACTTCGTAAGTCTCGCCGACTTTCATGCCGGCGCAGTGCTTCCAGTCGAACTCGGTGGTGAACTTGGCGTCGGTGGCGTCGTAGTGGTAGCAACGAAGGTTGGCGGAGTCAGTCGTGGCGGGGATAGGGTAGTCGTAGTTTTGTACACTTCACCCAATAAATTTAATTATTTTCTGAAGCATCCCGAGG
>MDSY01020775.1_pt1 | contig 21001 bp, 20 predicted proteins | sample 811131 | NCBI WGS metagenome assembly MDSY01 (sample SAMN05326643, study PRJNA326480) | marine metagenome | isolation source: seawater | place: Atlantic Ocean: South West | collected 2010 | reverse complement strand
CCAAAATCTTTGTTTTTTTCAAGGTAAAATTTTAATATAGCTACAGATAAATCAGGAATCAAATCTTTGTTACTCGTTAAATCTGGCATTTCGAGTACATTCTCTCCAAAGTTACTATCAATTAATTTTAAAGTTCGAAAACTTTCTTCATTCATCGATCTTTCAATAAATATTATTTTTATTTTAGAGATATTTATTTCTTCAACTAAAGAAATGAGTATATTTTTTTTCTCATCTGCATATTTACAAAAATCATCAATAACTATAAATTTTGTTCCTTTAGCTTGAGCAACCTTAATAATATTTTGGGAAATTAGATCTTGTGAATCAATATTAAAAGAACTACTACTTATCAATAAATTCTTACAAACATTTATAAAATTTCCTTTTGAGCCAACTAAAGCAGAGAAGTATGAATTTTTTAATTTCTGAATACTATTTTTAAAATCATTCATATAATTAAGCCCACTACTTTCTATAAAATCTTTATCTATTTTATCAACATCGATTGTTTTCTTCAGTGCTCCTGATATTGATTTTAGTAACTTTTGAAGCGAAATTGGTTTTTCAAGAAAGTCAGTTGCTCCTATTTTGGTTGCTTCAATAGCAGTATCTATGGTTCCATGACCAGACATCATTAATACAGGGCAATCTATTTCTTTATTCTTTGCCCAACTCTTAAGTAAAGAAATTCCATCTGTATCCGGCATCCAGATATCCAAGAGTATTAAATCTATTTTTTGTTTTTTTTTAAAATTGATTGCATTTGCTGCATTATTAGCTAAAAAAACATTAAATCCTTCATCGGTTAAAATATCGCCCAAAGAGTCTCTGATATCTTTTTCATCATCTACAATTAATATATTTGTAATCTTTTTCAAAATAAATTTAATTCTTATTTGGTAGCATAATTGTTATTTTCACTCCATCTTTTATACGGTTTTCTATTTTAATAGTCCCATTATGTTCTTCAATAATTTTATTTACAATTGCTAACCCTAGTCCGGTCCCATTATCTTTAGATGTTACATATGGCTCATATATTCTATTTATTATATCTTGTGGAATACCAATGCCGTTATCCTGAATTATCATAACTACCTTATCTTTTTGTTGGGTTAATGAAACAATAACCTCAGGCTCCTTAATTTTTTTAAGGGCATCTTTTGAGTTATCAAAAATATTTATTAATACCTGCCTTAATTTATTCTCATCTGCTTCAATATAAATAGAATCTTTTTTTATTTTTAAATTGATTAAAAATGATCTATTAGTATATAAATCAACTACTTCTTCTAGCAAGAGCTTAATGTTTAATTTATTTTTTTGTATTCTTGGAGTTCTCGAGTATTCTGAAAATTCATTAACCATAACTTTTAGAGCATTTACTTGCTTAACTATTGTGGTTGTTGAATTATCTAAGATACCTGCATCTTCTTTATTTAATTTTTTGCTAAATTTATGTTGTATTCGTTCTGCTATTAACTGAATGGGTGTTAATGGATTTTTAATTTCATGTGCTAATCTTCTTGCAACCTCGCCCCAAGCTATTTGCCTTTGAGCTTTTGTAACCATGGTTATGTCATCTATAACTAAAACATAAGATCCTTCAACTTTTTCAGCTAAGGGTGAAATCTGCAAAATGATTATTTTTTCTTGCTTGTTAAGTTGAAATTTGAACTCTGTACTAATCTGCTTCTTATTTTTTTTTGGATTTTCAAGGTATGTCTCAACAAAATTCAATAAACCTTCATATGCTTTTTGGTTTTTAATAGCTTCAGTTATTAATTTACCTTTAGCATTTTCTGATTTAAAGTTAAGCATTTTTGATGCAGACTTATTATATAGTCTTATTTTTTTAGAGTTATCAATTACTACAACTGCAGTAACTAAATTAGTAAGAATTATTTCTAAAAACGATCTTGCTTCTTCTAAACTATTTCTATTTTTTTTTGCATTTTGAGTAGCAGAATCAAGCTGACTTGTCATACTATTAAATGACTTTACTAATAAGCCTAATTCATCTTTCCCAGATTCCGGAATAAACTTCTTATAATTTCCCTTGGCAATTTCTTTTGTTGCATCCGCTAGCATTGCTAATGGTCTTGAGAGTTTCCGACTAAGAATAAATGATATTGCTACAGAGGTTAAAATTGCTAGCAATAAAACAAGTGTCAATGTTAGGGTATAAATTATTTTTAATGAGTTTCTACTATATGTTAATTGTTGATATTCCTCATAAACAGATTCGACTGATACTGCAATATTTGAAATTGATGTAGGTATTGGCTGTGTAAGCATTAATATTTGTTGTTGTGAACTAACATCTAATACATTTTCAAGTTTAGTTTTACTGGATTCCACTGGAATAAAAGCTTTCAACATTATTTCTTTATCACCCGTTTTGTTATTATCTGAAAATTCAATTTTAATAAAAAAATCTTTACTAGCTTTTGCAATATCATCACTATTAATTAATGGCGGAATTAAATCTTCTTTTGAACTTGAAATTAAATTAATACTACCGTTTTTATTAAATAATATTGCATCTTGTATTCCAAATTTTTCTCTCATATCAATTAATAATCTTTCTCTTTTTTCAGGGAAAGTATTTGATAATGAATATGCAATACTCTTACCTTTTAATTCAATATCATCAACTAGTATATCGACTGTTTTTTGCCCTAAAGTAAGCCCGCCTTCAAGAGCTGTTTCAACCCTTACATCAAACCATGATTCAATTGATTTCGTTAAAAAATTGACAGAAACAAGATAAACAATTGAAACAGGTATTAAAACCATTAAGACAAAAGACATTACCAATCTTAATGTTAGTCTACTACCAATTATTTCCTTTTTAACACTTTGTAAAAGACGAAATACTTGAATTGCTATTAAAATTATTAGTGAGAAAACAAAAAATACAGATAACATTACTAGGAATCGAAAGGTATCACTTGAAATTAAATCGGTATTTGATAAAGACTTTGCTAATAAAATTAAGAGCGCAATACCTATTATTGCAACTGATGTGATTATATATTTCAATTTAATCCCCCCAGCCAATACTCATACTTTCTAGATTCAATATTCCATGACTTATCAAAAAAGTTTACCTGTAGTGGCTTAGGTAATTTCTTCTTATCGAGTTTCACTTTTATTACAATATAGTGATCTTCAAAATTTGGTGAAGTAGTAATATTTAAATCCAGGCCTTTAACTTTATTTAAGGTTTTAATTGCTTCACCTAAATCATTAAATTCTTTTTTTTTGTTATTTATATCTTTAATTTCATAAACTTGTTTTAATGTTTTATATTTAATGCTAAAAGAATTCTCGAAATTCTGAATTTTTTGATCAAACCAAAAATTATTTCTTTTTAATACTTTACAAACTACTTTAAAGTCAAAAGATATCCCTTTATTAATTGCACTTTTAATGGTCTCAGATAATGTAATTTTTTGGATAAATCCAATAGAAATATTATCTTCTTTTTTTTCAAAATAAAAATCTTTAATTTCAATACTTTTTTCTTCCTCAAAAGCATTTAAATTTGCTGAAAACAAAAAAAATACCATTGCAGCATATAAATTATTATTATTTTTCAAGCAATGCATAAAATAAACCATCATGATTATGATTTGGGATTAATTGGTTATCAATAGAAATTACATTATCTGGAAATTTTATTTTTATCTCTTTTACTTTATTATCTTTTTTAAATTTTTCAATCACTACTCTATTTTCATCCTTAAAGATTGAGCAAGTAACATATAGTAATTTACCTTTTTCTTTCAACATTACCCATGATGCTTGTAATAATGCTAATTGTTGTCTGCTAAAAAATTCTATATCTGATTCCCGTCTAAGCCATTTAATATCTATATGTCTTCTTACGATTCCTGAAGCACTGCATGGTACATCAAGCATTATCCTATCAAATTGCTCTCCATCCCACCATTTATTATTTAGATCTACTTTTGCATTAATTACATTTGCATTTAAGCCTAATCTCCCTAGATTATCTTTGATCATCTCAGATCTTTTATTACTTACCTCTACTGCGGTTAGTTCTATCTGCTGTAATTCCAACATATGACATGTTTTACCTCCAGGGGCAGCACATAAATCTAATACTTTGTGACCTTTTTTTAAATCTATTAGATGCCCAGCCAATTGGGCGGCCTGATCTTGAATTGATACATATCCATCAATAAAATTTGGAATTTGATGAATATCAGTGGGGTTTTTTAAAATTAATACTTCATTACTTATTACTGAGTAATCGATTCCTTTATCTTTTAAGTTTTTCTCATAAGCTTTAGGACTAACTTTTCTTAGATTAATTCTTAGACTTAAGGAAGGGTGCTTGTTACCAGACTTTAGTATTTCAAACCAGTCTTCAGGGTACTCATTTTTAATTTTTGTTACCCACCAGTCTGGATAGTAAAGGCTTGATTCTTCATCCTGCTCTGCTTGCTGTCTTAGACTATCCTTATCTCTCAAATAATTTCTTAGAATAGCATTTACGAAACCACATTTTTTTGAATTTATTTTTTTACATGCATTAACTACTTGATCAACAACAGTAAAATCTGTAGCCCTATCATGATTAATTTGATACAAAGCTACATAAAGAAGACACTCTATAGAATTATCATCGATTCTTCTTTTTACTAACTTATTTATGATAAATGAGGACTCCCCTAAAAACCTTAATGCTCCATATACCAAATTTTTTATTTCTGGCTTATTTATTTCTTCTAATTTTTGATTGTATTTTTTAAAAAATACTAAAAAAGTCTTATCAAGGTTCTTTCCTGACAATACATTTTGCAAAATTAATGACGCAATCCATTGCGATACATTCATTATGTAATTGATTCTCCGGATATCACACTATAACCATGAATAAATTCTTTAGCTGTCATTGATCTTGAACCCTCAGGTTGAATCTTTATTATTTTTATTACTTCATCATGCAATTGTAAATATAAATTTTCTTTTACAATTAAAAAATTACCTGGCAATAAATTAACTATAGAGTCTATTTTTACACTTACAATATCTGCTTCCCAAATTTTAATTATTTTTTCTCGAAAAAAACAATGCACTACTGGATAGGGATTAAATGCTCTAATTTTCCTACAAACAATATATGCAGAATCATTTTTATTAAGAAGAGATTCATTTTTTTTAACTTTATGTGCGTAGGATGCATCGGCATCATTTTGATTTACTGCATTAATGATTTTACCTTCCTTTATTTTTGTAATCACTTTCAGCATCAACTTTGCCCCTATTTCTGACAACTTTATATTTAAATCTCCTGTTGTGTCTGAGTCTTTAATTACAATATTCTCTTTTATTATAATTGGGCCTGCATCCAATTCTGGAATTATGCGCATTATTGTTATACCTGTTTCTTTATCGCCAGCTTCTATAGCTCTATGAATTGGTGCAGCGCCCCTCCAACGCGGCAACAAAGAAGCATGAATATTATATTTATGTTTAAAATTATTTAAAAAATCTATTGGCATGATAAGTCCATATGCTACTACTATTAAAACATCAGGATTTAATGATAATATTTTATTTTCTAAATCCTTATTTTTTGATAGTTTTTCTGGCTGATATAAAGGTAACTTATTTTCGATTGAATATTTTTTAACAGGGCTAGGGTTGATTTTCATACCTCTTCCTGATTTTCTATCAGGCTGTGTCATGACTAGACTAATTTCATATCCTGAGTCATGTAATATCTTTAAAGTCGGAACTGAAAATTCTGGAGTTCCTGCAAAAATAATTTTTAGTTTTTTATTTTGCATTTAAATCAGACATTTGATTGTTTATTTTTTTTAATCAATTTTTTTTTAATTCTATCTTTTTTTAAAAGAGATAAGTATTCAACAAATACTTTACCCTCTAAATGATCCATTTCATGTTGTATACATACGGCCAATAAACCCTCAGCCTTAATTTCAAATTCTTTTCCATTAATATTAAAAGCTTTAACCCTAATATTTTTGTATCTTTCAACTTTTTCATAAATACCTGGAACTGACAAACAACCCTCTTCTATGTTTTGAATTCCAGATGATTCTATTAATTCCGGATTAATTAATACGACTAAACTATCTTTATCTTTTGAAATATCAATTACAATGATTTTCTTATGAAAGTCTACCTGTGTCGCAGCTAGGCCAATTCCCTTAGCTTGATACATAGTCTCCGCTATATTATTAACGATTGTCTTAATTTTTGTATCAAAAACTTCTACTTTACTTGCAACTTTATAGAGTCTCGAATCAGGATAGTTTAATATTTTTAAAAGTGGCATAATTGGTATTGATTAATAATTTATTAACTGATAAATTTGTAATAATCTTAAATTACTAAATATTTTAAAATTAAACTATATTATACTGTTAACTTAAATTTTTCTTTTAATTTAAACTCCTAATTCCATAAACTAGTCTTATAACCAATGAGGATAAATAATGTTTGATTTACTAATTTATATGTTTGAAAATTATTTAAGCTCTAAGCCTCACTCTGACTTTACAAACATAACCCAAGAGCTTGAAGCTGCAGGGTTTGATAATAAAGAAATTAAGAATGCCCTTGACTGGTTTACTCAACTTGAAAAATTAGCTGATAAAGATAGCATTTTAATTAAACATAAATGTGAAAATTATTTAAGAATTTTTACAGAAAATGAAAAAAATAAAATCACTACTGAAGGACTCGGCTTTATATTATTTCTTGAACAAGCAAATATTCTTAAATCAGGTGAGCGAGAAATAATTCTCGACCAAGCTATGGTAATTAATCAAAAAACAATTAGTCTCAATGAAGTTCGTTGGATCGTAATGATGACTTTATGGCAAAACGGCAGGGAAAATGATTATTTATTTGTTGAAGATGCTCTCTATAAGCCTGAGCAGAACAGAATGCACTAGTCACTAATATTTTTTACAATTTTCGAGATAATCCCTGCTTCATTTAGAGTATAGAAGTGAATGCTTGGAACACCATATTGAATAAGAGTCTCACAAATTTCAGAAATAACATCAACACCAAAAGCTCTAAGTGAAGGAATATCATCTTGATAATCTTCTAACCTCATTCTAAGCCACCGAGGAATTTCTGCTCCGCAGTTATTTGCAAATCTGGATAATTGCTTAATATTATAAATTGGCATTATTCCTGGAATAATTGGAATTGAAATAGAGTTTTTCTGGCACTCTTCAATAAATCTAAAATATGCATCTACATTGAAAAAGAACTGTGTTATTGCTGAATCTGCACCAGCATTAACTTTATTCTTAAAATTAGAAAAATCTTTAAATGCATTATCAGCTTCTGGGTGAAATTCTGGGTAAGCTGCAACTTCGATATAAAATTTGTCTCCCATTTCATCACGAATAAACGCCACTAACTCATTTGCATAATTAAGATCGCCATGACTAATTGTGCCAGAAGGATTGTCCCCCCTTAACGCAACAATATGGTCTATCCCTTTACTCTCATATTGTTTCAATAATTCAAGGATCTCGCTTTTGGGTGATGATATACAAGATATATGTGGCACCGCTTTTATGCCTAAAGATCTTATTTCCAAAACAGTTTGTAACGTTTTTTCTTTAGTTGACCCGCCTGCACCGAAAGTAACAGAAATAAACTCTGCATCAAGCAAACGAAGTGCTTCAGTAGTTTTCCTTAATTTTTGAATTCCCGCCTCTGTCTGAGGCGGAAAGAATTCAAAACTTACCGGTGGTAGCTTTGGCATATTAAAATTTAGTAGCGATAACTATCATTTTTAAAAGGCCCAGAAACAGGAACATCAATATATTTCGCTTGTTCTTTAGTCAGCTCTGTAAGCTCAGCATTTAAAGTAGTCAGTTGAAGTCGAGCTACTTTTTCATCTAAATGTTTAGGTAACGTATGAACTCCCAATGGATAGCGATCTTGTTGATTAAATAATTCAATTTGTGCTATCACTTGATTTGCAAATGAAGATCCCATGACATAACTAGGGTGGCCTGTGCCACACCCAAGATTAACAAGACGCCCCTTTGCTAACAAAATAATTCTCTTGTTGTCAGGGAAAATCACATGGTCAACTTGAGGCTTTATTTCTTCCCACTTATATTCTGACAATGAGGCAACTTCAATTTCATTATCAAAATGTCCTATATTACATACTATTGCTTGGTCCTTCATTTTCAGCATATGGCTATGGTTAATAACGTTATAATTTCCCGTTGCTGAAACAAAAATATCAGCATGCTCTGCTGCATAATCCATAGTTACAACATGATAACCTTCCATCGCTGCCTGAAGCGCACATATTGGATCAACCTCAGTCACCCAAACTTGTGCAGACAAAGCTCTTAAAGCTTGTGCTGATCCTTTACCAACATCACCATACCCACAAACAACTGCTACTTTCCCAGCAATCATTACATCAGTAGCTCTTTTGATAGCATCAACGAGTGATTCACGGCAACCATATAAATTATCAAATTTAGATTTTGTTACTGAATCATTTACATTAATTGCAGGAAATGATAACTCATTATCTCTAAACATTTGGTATAAGCGCATTACGCCAGTTGTTGTTTCTTCTGTTACGCCCTTAATATGTGAAATTCTTTCAGAATACCAGCTAGGACTTGTTTTCAGTTTGTTTCTAATAGCATTGAATAAGCATACTTCTTCTTCTGTTGATGGATTTTCAAGAACTGAAAGATCTTTTTCAGCCTTAACTCCAAGATGAAGAAGAAGAGTCGCATCCCCGCCATCATCTAAAATCATGTTTGTATATTTACCATCTGTCCATTCAAAAATACGATGAGTAAAATCCCAGTAATCATCTAAACTCTCGTCTTTAAATGCAAATACAGGAGTTCCGCCTTCTGCTATTGCAGCAGCAGCATGGTCTTGAGTTGAATAAATGTTGCAAGATGCCCAGCGGACCTCAGCACCTAAATCGACTAAGGTTTCTATTAAAACTGCAGTTTGAATAGTCATATGCAAAGAGCCAGTAATAAAAGCCCCCTTCAATGGTTTTGAGCTCTCATACTCAGTCCTAATTGCCATTAAACCAGGCATTTCTGTTTCAGCAATTGCAATTTCTTTGCGGCCAAAATCAGCTAGACTGATATCAGCAATAAGATAGTCTTTAGTATTTAATTTTGAATCAGTCACAGTATTCATTTTTTCTCTCTTATAAATAAATGTGACCAGTGAGATGTTTTGTTCACCTAACATCCGGAACTGGCACGGGTTAATTATGGTGAACGCAGTTTACAAAAAAAATTGTATTCCGAGCCTGGGAAAATACTTGCAGCGTTCCTCGGATAACGACATGGTAATTCAAATATTAGTATAAATCAACCAGATACTAATCTTTATAAAGAAGCTAAAGCAGTTTTCTTATCTAAAGATTCCCATGTAAAATCTGGCTCATCTCTTCCAAAATGGCCATAAGCTGCAGTTTTGGTATAAATTGGACGAAGTAAATTTAAAGCCTTAACTATCCCTTTGGGTCTTAAGTCAAAATGTTCAACCACCAGCTTAGATAAAATATCTTCTGAAACCTTTCCAGTCCCATAAGTATCAACCATGACAGATGTCGGTTGAGCCACCCCAATTGCATATGAAACTTGAACTAAGCACTTTTCCGCTAAACCTGCAGCTACAATATTTTTTGCAACGTATCTAGCAGCATATGCCGCTGAACGGTCTACTTTACTTGGATCCTTTCCAGAGAATGCCCCTCCACCATGAGGTGCTGCGCCTCCATATGTATCTACAATAATTTTACGGCCCGTAAGTCCACAATCCCCTTGAGGACCTCCTATAACAAAACGCCCAGTAGGATTAATTAAAAACTTAATACCCCCTTTAATTAAATCTTGAGGTAAGACAGGTTTAATTATTTCCTCTATCACAGCCTCTCGAAGATCTTCAAGCTTTATATCAGGAGAATGTTGTGTTGATAAAACCACTGTATCAATCCTCTCAGGTTTATTATTTTTATACTCTACAGTCACTTGAGATTTTGCATCTGGTCTTAACCACTCTAACCTTCCATCTTTTCTTACCATAGCCTGACGCTCTACTAAGCGATGAGCAAGGTGAATAGGTAAAGGCATTAATTCATCAGTTTCATCACAGGCATAACCAAACATAAGTCCCTGATCACCTGCCCCCTGATCTAAAGGATTATCCATAGCACCATCGACACCTTTGGCTATATCAGGCGACTGTGTGTCATACTTAACTAGGACCTCGCAGCTTTTATAATCTATCCCGTATTCACTATTATCGTACCCAATCAACTTTAACGTTTTTCTTGCAATATCTTCATAATCTATTTTAGCTGTTGTGGTAATTTCTCCGGCAAGAACTACTAAATTTGTATTTGTTAATGTTTCTGCAGCAACCCTTGCTGCTGGATCTTCAGATAAAATAGCATCTAGAACAGCATCTGAGATTAAATCAGAAACTTTGTCAGGGTGCCCCTCTGAAACTGATTCTGAAGTAAAAAGAAAATTTTTCATAAAAACCTTAAGTTAAATTATTTATAACGAGCTAGAATAGCAAATAATAATAAAAAAAAATAGGTCTCATCTAAAACTACATATGATTAATTTTACAAAAATGCATGGTATTGGGAATGATTTTGTTGTCATTAATCAAATGAATACCGATTTTAATTTAAACGAAAAATCAATAAAGTCTTTGGCAAACAGAAACTTTGGAATAGGTTTTGACCAGCTCTTAATTGTGGAGCCAACAAAAAATCCAAAGGCTGAATTTAAATATAGGATATTTAATGCTGATGGAAAAGAAGTTGAACAATGTGGAAATGGGGCCAGATGTTTCTATCGTTATATTCAACATCATAAATTAACACAAAATAAAATAGTCTTAGTTGAAACTAAATCTGGAATTATTGAGCTCACAGAAACATCAGAAGAAAATATATCAGTAAACATGGGTCGTCCAGTACTTAAACCCTCTGAAACTACAGATGATTATATTCTTGTCTCAATAGGGAACCCTCATGCGGTTATGACTGTTACTAAAAACCCTAGCTGGGAAAAATACATAACCATAGGCAAAAAAATACAATCTAAATTTTCTGATGGAGTTAATGTTGGCTTTATGTCAATAATTGATAGAAAAAATATCAAATTAAAGGTTTTAGAAAGAGGGAGTGGACTAACTCTTGCATGTGGATCTGGGGCATGTGCAGCATGCGCTGTCGCAATCTCTAAAGACTTAGTTGACTCCCCAGTTAAAGTTCACATGGATGGAGGAGATCTTGAAATCAAATGGGATGGCTCAAATTCAATGACCATGTCTGGTCCCGCTAAAATTGTTTACGAAGGCAAGGTAGACTTAAAATCAATTGCTGACAATGACTAATAGAGAATATATAAAAGCCTACACCGAATATATTTCTTTTGAAAAAAGACTTAGTAAAAATACAATAAAAAATTATCTAAAAGATATTTTTAAATTAGAGGAATTAAATAATCTGAGGCCATTTAACAAGATAGAAATAGATGATATACGGAAAAATATTTCTTCACTTCACTCAAAAGGCTTAAATGGAAAATCTTTATCAAGAATGCTATCTTCCTGGAGAGGTTTTTATGAATTTTTAATTACTCGCTTTAATTTTATCAAAAATCCTATCATAGGTATTAAGGCTCCAAAATCATCTAAAAAACTTCCTCAGATACTTTCAGTAGATCAGGTGGTTAGATTAGTCGACATTAAAGATGAAAGCTTTTTAGGCTTAAGGGACCACGCAGTATTAGAGCTTTTTTATTCGTCTGGCTTAAGGTTAAGTGAACTCACAAATTTAAATGAAAACGATATTAACTTTTCAGACGAAACAATTACAGTAATAGGAAAGGGAAATAAAACGAGAATTCTGCCGATAGGAGATATGGCAATTAAAGCAATAAAAAAATGGCTAACTCTTAGGTTGAAATTTTTAGACGGAAGCTCTAATAATTCAGCTTTATTTTTAAGTAAGCGCTCAAAAAGATTAACTCCTAGGGCCATTCAGTATCGATTAAAATTTTGGGCGATTAAACAAGGAGTGCCTGAAAATATTCACCCTCACCTACTTCGACATAGCTTTGCTTCTCATATCTTGCAATCTAGTCATGATTTAAGGGCTGTGCAAGAATTATTAGGGCATGAAAATATTAGTACCACACAAATCTATACTCACCTAGACCATCAGCATCTAACTGAAATTTATGATAAATCACATCCGAGAGCAAAGAAAAAATAAATAAATTTTATTGGCTATTGATGATGGAGAAAATTTAAATTATAGTGAACGGATGGATGAAGATATTAATCTACTTGAAAACAAACTTAATCAATTATTTGATTTTGTAAAAACTCTTAAAGAAGAAAATGCTGATTTGAAGCCAAGCCTCCAAAATGCTCAGCAAGAAATAACAGTTTTAAAAAATAAAATTAATGATGCAACTTTAAAAATGGAAAATTTACTTGCGCAATTACCGAAATAAATACCTTAATTGGATTTGGGATAGTTTTTGAAACAACTAGATATTAAATTACTTGGTCGGGACTTCAGTATTTCTTGCCCTGAAGAAGAGGAAGCTAATTTACTAAAGTCAGTAAATTATTTATCACATAAAATTGAAGAGATACAAAAGACTGGAAATGTAATTGGCGTTGATAAAACTATTATTATGGCAGCACTAAATATTACCCACGAATTTCTTAATCAGGAAGGTGGGTCTAATATACATACGATGGATTACAAAAATAAATTATCGAATCTTGGGTCTTTGATAGATCAAGCATTAGATCAACATTAAGAATTAAATATTTGCTTTGATGTTGCTTAGATTATATATTCTTTGAACTAGTCTATAGCATCGGTTTTAGTCAATCAGATGTGGTGCGAGCACTCACGATTGGGTAACCTTTTAAGGGCTCTTGGCGAGTGCACCTAAAGCTTCTTAGTCTATTACCACCTGAACTCATTGGTTCTAGATGCTAGTCTAGGCAACATCAAAGCGAATATATATGTAGTTAAGGACTGATTCAAAATACTCTATAAAAAATTTTGTAAGCTTTAATTTTATAAGAAATGATATTCATTTGCTTAAACTATGGTATTGCAAGTCAGCTATAGCAACAACCTCTAATGCTTTTTCGTGAGTAGATTCAAGAATTACCGGCGGAGCACACCCAGCCTCCGCAGCCTCCAACCATCTGTTAGCGCATAAGCACCATCTGTCACCCTCTTCTAATCCTACAAAGTTATACTCTGGACGTGATGTACTCAAATCATTTCCTTGTGCCTTAGAAAATGCTAAAAATTCATTATTTACCTCAGCGCAAATTGTGTGATTCCCAGTATCTGATTGACAATGATCACATTCACCATTCCTAAAATAGCCTGTTAATGGATCTAAACTGCAAATTTTTAAAGGAGTTCCTAGTACATTTTTCTTTTCCATAATTTTCTCTTGTATTAAACTACTATTAACATAACAATAATATATTAATTAAGGAATATTTATACCATGCGCTACTGGCTAATGAAATCTGAACCATCTGTTTTTACAATTGAAGAATTAGAAGATACTCCAAAACAAACAGTCGATTGGATTCCAACAAAAGGTATAAGAAATTATCAAGCCAGAAATTTTATGAGAGATGACATGTCATTGGGTGATCAAGCTTTTTTTTATCAATCAAACTGTGAGACACCAGGAATTGTAGGAATAATGGAAATTACAAAACTTGCATATCCAGATCCGCTCCAATTTTTAAAAGAAAATAAATATTATGATCCCAAATCAACGCCTGAAAATCCAAGATGGCTAAACGTAGATGTCACTTTAGTAAAAAAATTACCTTTGATTGAATTAAAAAAATTAAGATCCTACCTTGAACTAAAAGATATGATGATATTAAGAAAGGGTAACCGCTTATCAATCACACCTGTGACTCATAAAGAATGGTCATTAATTAATGAAATTTAATGACCAATTTTTAATATTTTACCAATTTTAATCATGATTATGTGAGTCATGATTATGCGAGCTGTGACCTTTGTTAACTTGGTCTAAGCTACCAATTGATTTTGGATAAGTTACTATCCCCCAAGGTATTCCAGAAATAGGAATTCTTTTGGTAATGTCTAAACTATCTGAATCAATAACTAAAACTTCATCCGACCTTCCACATGCAAGAAGAATATTTTTATTATCAGGAGTAAACGTAAAATGCCAACATCTTCTTCCATCAGTTTTTATTCTGCCTATTCTTTCAAAAGTTTTTCCATCATAGACTTCTAAAGAACTTCTTTTCTTATAACCACCACTAGCGGCAACAAATAATTTATCTCCTTTATCATTAAAGCTAACTCCATAGGGAGATTTACCTGTATGAAGGTCTTTTCCCGCATCAGAGAATTCGGTCTTAACGGTTTTAATATGATTAAAATCTTTATCAAGAACGATAAAATTATCACTATGCTCAAGTGTTGCTATATAAAAGTTTCCATCTGGAGAAACTTTTATACCTCTAGGCCTTAAGCCATAAGCTTCTGCTTTAAAAGTTTTAAGCAAATTCCCAGAATCAAAATCATGAACAGTAACTGTATTGTCAGCTTCGTTCGTTACAATAATTTGTGAACCATCTTTGCTAAACTCGATACCTTCTGTTTCAGGTCCAGCAGTAATCTCTCTTATTTTTTTCCCGGAGGCGATATCAACTACAGCAATTTTTGCTGGTGTTCTATCTTCCTCTTCCTCATCCTCTTCTTCATGCATCTCTCCCTTAGCAGGTGGCTTTCCTTTTGAAGACGGTTCTGTTGAAACAAAAACTTGTCCCTCATAAACTCTGACAAATTCAGGATTAATTCCTACATCAACATTTTTCTCTATTTCTTTTGTATTTAAATTTATTACTGATACATTAGCTCCAGCTTTATTAGCCGTAATTAAATATTTACCATCATCTGTTATACCTATACCTCTTGGGTAGTCACCAGACTTTATAGACTCCACTAATTCCATTGTATTTAAATCAATTACCGAGACTCCCCCATCTTGAGAAGTAACATATGCTTTACCTTGATCAATTTGTCCACATCCTGAAACTAAACTAATTAAAAATAATAATTTAAACAATTTCATCTGAGAATTTCCTTTGAAAAAGTATATTATATAGATTCATAAATATCACTCAAGTTATAAATTTTTATTTATTTTATTTATGAGTTTTTCCTAGAAATATTTTGTAAGCTTCATTATTAGTCTCATTGACATAGGTATATCCAAGATTCTTTAAAAATTCTTTGGATTCTGCTTTACTTTCTTCATCAACTTGCATTCCTACTAAAACTCTTCCAATATCAGAGCCATGGTTCCGATAATGAAATAAACTAATATTCCAATGACCCATTTTTTCTAAAAAATTTAAAAGTGCTCCAGGTTTCTCAGGAAACTGAAACCTATAAACAACTTCATTCTCTGCCTCTGGAGCATGCCCTCCAACTAAATGTCTCAGATGAAGCTTTGCCATTGTATTATGAGTTAAATCTATTGGTTCAAGAGAAGCTCTTTTTAAAACTTCAAATATTAATTTAGCTTCTTCAAAGTTTTTTACGCTAATACCAACAAAAATGTTTGCACTATTTTCACTTGAATATCTATAATTAAATTCAGTAATATTATTTTCACCAATCAGGCTGCAAAAGCTTTTAAAAGCTCCAGGTTTCTCAGGTATGGTAACGGCGAAAATTGCCTCTCTTTCTTCACCAATTTCTGCTCTTTCCGAAACAAACCCAAGTCGATCAAAATTCATATTTGCTCCAGAAGCAGTTGCAACAAAAGTTTTTGAATCAACATTATTCTTTTTAATATAAGACTTTATTCCTGCTACCGCTAATGCTCCAGCAGGTTCTAAGATTGTTCTCGTATCTTCAAATACATCTTTTATTGCGGCACAAATTTCATCTTTACTAACAACTATCATTTCATCAACATACTGCTGACAAATTTTAAAAGGAAGCTCTCCTACTTGCTTTAATGCAGCTCCTTCTGCAAATAAACTTACCTTATCTAAAATAACTCTCTTACCTGCTTCAAGTGATTGTTTCATTGCATCGGCACCTTCAGCTTCGACTCCGATTATTTTTATTTCAGGTTTTACAGCTTTTATATAGGCAGCTATTCCTGAAATTAAACCTCCCCCTCCAACGCAGCAAAAAATAGCGTCAATTGGACGAGAATAATCATCTAAAATTTCTTTTGCTATCGTACCTTGTCCTGCTATCACTTCTGGATCATCAAATGGATGGACAAATATTGAGCCTTGTTTTTTTTGAATACCTATAGCGTGATCAAAGCATTCATGAAGTGTTTCACCGTGTAAGACTACTTCAGCTCCGTGTGATTCAACAGCATTAATTTTTATAAAAGGAGTTGTTTTGGGCATAACAATCGTTGCCTTACATTCTAAAATTTTTGCTGCCAACGCAACGCCCTGAGCATGATTCCCTGCTGAACAAGCAATAACCCCATTTTTAAGATTTTCATCACTTAAGTTTTTCATTTTATTATAAGCGCCACGTATCTTAAAAGAAAAAACCGGCTGAAGATCTTCGCGTTTTAATAGAATATTATTATTAAATCTTTTTGATAAATTTAATTGCTTCTCTAATGGTGTCCTCAGAGCTGCATCATAAACATTTGCTTTATCTATTTTATCTTTATATTCATTTTTCATAATTTGGTAATTCTCAATAAACACGGTGCCGTGTATGATAACAACATGATACTTTAAGTTAATTAATAATCAGTTAAATATCATTTAACTCTTGTTTAATAATAACTTAATCTTAAATTAATTATTGACTAAATAAAGGTTTAAAAAAAATGAATGCGCAAGTTTCTCAAGATGAGCTTAAAAAACAAGTAGCTATTGCTGCAATTGAATATGTTAAGTCAGGTATTATTGGTGTTGGCACAGGTTCTACGGCAAATTATTTTATTGATGAGCTAGCTAAAGTTAAAAATAAGATTGATGGTGCAGTTGCAAGTAGCGAAGCCACAGCAGATAGGCTCAAGTCTCATGGAATTGAAGTATTTGATCTTAATGATATTCATAATATGGAAATTTATGTAGATGGGGCTGATGAAATTACTGAACACATGCACATGCTTAAAGGTGGCGGTGGAGCACTAACTAGAGAAAAAATTGTTGCTGCTAATGCAAAAGAATTTATCTGTATATGTGATGAAACTAAATATGTGTCAGTTTTAGGGAAATTTCCATTACCTATTGAAGTTTTACCAATGGCAAAAAGTTATGTAGCTAGAGAACTTACAAAGTTAGGTGGGCAGCCTCAGCTAAGAGACTTTAAAACAGATAATGGTAACCTTATTCTAGATGTACATGAACTCAATATTAAAGACCCAATTGAAATGGAAATTAAAATTAATCAAATTGTTGGCGTAGTTACAAATGGCTTATTTGCTGTTCGTCCTGCCAATATTTTACTTCTTGCGACTAACGATGGCGTGAAGACAATAAAGAAAGGTGCTTAATTCCCTTAAATTTGTCATAATACACACCTACTATAAACTTATTTAGGTAACAGAATATGGCTTCAGAGCATATTTACAAACAGTTTGACGAAGATTTAGAAGCAATAAGATCTAAAGTTCTAGAAATGGGATCTATTGTTGAAGAGCAAATAACCGATGCAATTAAATCGCTTGTTGAATCAGACACAAAGCTTGCTAATAAAATTATTTCTCGTGATGCAAGTGTTAATGAACTCGAAACAATAATAAATGAGGACTGTTCTTTATTTATCGCCAAGCGCTCGCCTGCAGCAGGGGATCTGCGGAATATTCTTATGATGCTTAAGATTATTAATGATTTAGAAAGAATTGGTGATGAGGCAGCAAAGATAGCGCAGGCCACTATTCGTATTTTTGAAGATGATCGAATGAGTAAGCCACGTTTCAAACAGATTACTCTGATGGCAAAAAATGTTGGCTCTATGCTTAAAGATGCTTTAAATTCATTTGCTAGATCAGACACTACGAATACTATGAGTGTTCTTAAAAGAGACCAAGAAGTTGATGATGACTATCGTTTATATATGAGACAACTTCTTACTTATATGCTTGAAGATCCTCGTACAATATCGATGTCACTGGAAAGTATATTTATTGCAAAGTCCTTAGAAAGAATTGGGGACCACGCGCAAAATATTGCTGAAGGGGTAATCTACTCAGTAAGTGGAACAGATGTTAGCCATGCTTCCTTCAAAGAAATAAAAGAAACGTTAAGTAATTAAACATACTTTTAACTTTTAGGCGGTACGTATCCAGTAGCCGAATCTGCTCCATCACCAAAAAAATAAGCTTCTGTTTGCTCAGTTAAATATTTTCTTGCCTGAGGGTCAACCAAACTTAATCGATTTTCATTAACAAGCATGGTTTGATGTGCTAACCATCCACTCCATGCCTCTTTTGATATATTTTCAAATATTTTTAAACCTAAAGGTCCCGGATATGGAGGGTAATCAAGTCCCTCTGCTTCTTTTTTTAGCTTTGCACACTTAACCATTCTAGTCATTATTAGCCCTTAATTTTAAGTATCTCATTATCTATTAATTATAATACTTTATTTCATTATAAAAAATAAATGTTATTATGCATGCTGATTAGGTGATATTAATTTTTTCTAAAATTAATATTTAAACGGGAAGTAAAGTGAAAATCTTACACTGCCCCCGCAACAGTAAATAAGGATGGGTACATCAAAAACCACTGGGATTTATCCTGGGAAGGTATGTACTTAGTCTTATAAGTCTGGAGACCGGCCTTATCAAACTAGCGTGAGAATATTGCGGGGAAGCAATATTTAATTGATAAGATTCGTTGTTAATTAATTTAAATCCCTTTGATAACTCCTTTATTCAAAAATCAACTTGGATATGCATTCTTGCATGCCTGGTTGCAAAGAGAGGATCATAATGAAACAGAAACTTTTAGTAGTATTAGTTGCAAGTGCAGTAAACGTTTATGCAGAACCAGCATTAAAAACAAACGAAATCATAGTAAATAACTATCGATACGATAATGCGACAGAATTAACAGCACCTTATTCAATTGAAATTCATACAGATAAAGAAATAGCTAAATCAGGAAGTACCTCGTTATTTGACTATTTATCAAACCATACAGGTCTTAGTATTTCCCCTAGCTATGGCGATAAAAATAAGCCATTGATAGATATGAGAGGGTATGGGATAGAATCAGGTTACCAAAATCTGGTTATTTCAGTTGATGGAGTAAAACTAAATAATATTGATATGGTGACTCCATTTATAGGTGCGTACAACCTGAGCAGCATAGAAAGAATTGAAATTAATAGAGGCTCTGGCTCTGTAGTTAGAGGTGATGGTGCAATGGCTGGGTCTATTCAAATTTATACTAAAAATTATGAAGGTGTAAGTATCGAATCTGCTATCGGAAGTGCTGGCCTTATAAATCATCAAATAAATGCAGGACTCACAACAGATTTCTATAATCTTTCCGTAAACATTAGTGATGAAAAAAACGATGGCTACAGTGATGCTGATACTCAAGGCAATAAAGATAAATCAGTGAGTAATTCAGGGCAACTAAAATTAACAGTCAAAGCAGCTGAAAATTTAGCATTAAAGTTTGGAGTTTTAAATGTCAGAACAAGTAACTTTTTAGTTGGTCCTCTTACAATGGCAGAGTTTTTAGATAACCCTAAACAAAATAGTGGTAATCAGTATGGAAATTATGATTATGATTATGATAAATTTTACACTGGTTTTGATTACAATATAAACTCAAAATTTACTTTAAATGGAAACTATGCCTTTGAAGAAAAAGAAACGCATTCTATTACATCTTATAATGACGATACATTGGACTACGAGACACATATACTCGATCTAGTTTTAGATCATAAGTTTGGTGACTTTTTTAATACCTATGGATTATATATTTTTGATGGTGAGAGATTAGATGGAGGTTCTTCTAGAGGTAAAGTTACAAAAGATAATAAAGCAGTTTTTGCTAATTCAGAATATCAACTAAATAACACTTTACTTTCTGTCGGCTACAGACAAGAAAAAGTAGATTATTCTTATAACGGTGCGACTTCAGCAGGTCTTAATACTGATGAATCTTTACATGCTTGGAATATAGGTATCAATCATTCACTAAATTCTCAGTTATCTATTTTTTCAAACCTAAATCGTGCCTTTCAAGCCCCCGATGTAGACCGCTTCTTTACAGGAACTTACCCTCCACCAAATTATAATTTAACTGGTAGAACTTTTAATGGGTTTATTGATCCGGCCACATCCGAAACACTCAATGTAGGTTTAAACTATTTAACTCCCAGGAATAAATTTAAAATCGTTGCTTATTATTCTGATGTTAAAAACGAAATTGCTTATGTTGCTTCGAGAAATCAAAATATTGATAATTCAGAAAAATATGGTGTTGAGATTCAAAATAATTTTCAATTGAATGATAAGACAAACGTGGGTATTGCTTACAACTTTGTTGAAGCAAAAATTGGGAATAACGCCCAAGGTCTTGTAGATGGAAATGATATGCCGGGAGTTCCTAAACATACTGCTGTTCTTGATATTAATTATAAGTATTTAGATAAAGGTAATATTAATTTTAATCATACGTGGAAACAAAAAACATATCATTTTGGTGACTTTGCAAATAATAGTAGCCAAAAACAACCTAAGTATAGTGCGACTAACTTAAGCATTAATTATGTTGTCGATAATATTAAATATGCAAAAAAAATTAATTTATTCGGGTCTGTAAATAATATTTTTGAAAATGAAAATGCGATTCAATCTGCAGATAATAGTTTATACCCATTTAACTTTAGTAGAACT
>MDSY01150993.1_pt1 | contig 21004 bp, 19 predicted proteins | sample 811131 | NCBI WGS metagenome assembly MDSY01 (sample SAMN05326643, study PRJNA326480) | marine metagenome | isolation source: seawater | place: Atlantic Ocean: South West | collected 2010 | reverse complement strand
TGCCCGAGTGGTTAAAGGGGGCGGATTGTAAATCCGCTGCGTTATGCTACGTTGGTTCAAATCCAACTCGGCTCATAATGAAATAACTATAAATTAAAATCTAATTTAATATTTATATATTAGGTTTTAATTAATAATTTTATATTGCTAAAGAAGTTAACTATAAAACTTGTTATTCAATTAAAAATTTGTTATATTAGATTATGTAGCTAATAATTTTTTTTTTAAACATATTATGCTGATGTAGCTCAATTGGTAGAGCAACTGATTTGTAATCAGTAGGTCGGGGGTTCAAGTCCCTTCATCAGCTTAAATAAAAAAAGTCAATATAGAACTATGTTACATATTGAACTTATTTCATTATAATGGTGGTAAATACTCACCTAGAATTCTAGTGTTGTAAACGAATACCAGTAATTTGTGTAAATTTAACGTTTTAAAATTATTAGTAAGGTACTTGATGATCTGCTCGTCAATTTCAAAATTGGTCCATAAATTTCCGGATTTTGAAGGATTTAAATTTTGTACATAACTCTTCATAATTTTCATATCTAACGTATTAGAATACATCAAAAAAAGTCAGTCCAATTAAACATTTATTCAATTCATTTTTTGCTATAGTAAGCTTCACAGTTTAACTAAGATCGTAAGGCGAAATTGCTGGAAACCGCATAGCCTACGCCCAATACTAACGCACATGCGGCATCTACTTTTAATAAATTTTTATAATTTAGACCCAAACTTGTTTGCTGCACATTCGTGCGATTTATTCCTTCATCAAACGCAAATACTAGACGTGGCCCACTATGAAGTACAATAATGGTGGTAAATAACAATACAATTCCTATTCTTCGTCTTTTTTTATTTTAAAATCTTCTTCTGATTCTATTTTTCAAATTTCATCCTCGATAATTTTTATATTTATCAGCATAGTACTATGCCAAACCAATTTTTATTGTATATAAAAATTTAGACGTTTTTTTTTAATTATGTTTAAATTTTTTTTAACTATGCGATTTTGCTAGAGTAGAGCCACTAGGAATCGAACCTAGATTAGAAACTTAGAAGGTTCCTGTCCTATCCGTTAGACGATAGCTCCAAAAATCGTATCATCATTAATATTATTTTCACAATGATGATACTATTTTTTATTTATTCAGCACCTAAATTAAACCGTACAAAACGAGCAATTTTGATATTCTCGCCAAATAAACTAATTTTTTGTTTTAAATAACCTTCAACTGTTAATTTAGAATCACGAATATATTCTTGTTCTAATAAAACTTTTGTTTTTAAATTTTTATTAACACGACCTTCAATGATTTTATTTTTAATTTCATCGGGCTTATTTGCTAAATCTCCTTTTGCACTCTCAAAATCCCATTCTTTTTGTTTTAAATCGTCCGGAATTTCATCTAATGAAATAATTTCAACATCAGGACATGCTGCAATTTGCATTCCTAAATTTTGAACTAATTCTTTAAATTCTGGTTTCCGAGAAACAAAATCTGTTTCACAATTAACTTCTAATAATACCCCTAATTTACTCCCCGTGTGAATATATGCTTCGATTAAACCTTCATTTGCACTACGACTTGCTTTTTTATCAGCAATAGCTTCTCCTTTTAATCGAAGAGCTTCCATTGCTTTATCAAAATCTCCGTTATTATCCGTCAATGCTTTTTTACAATTCATCATTCCAGCACCAGTTTTATCTCGTAATTCTTTTACGATTTTTGCACTAATTTCCATTGTCATAATGTTTTAATTAAATTTTAAACAGTTTGTAAATTTTTTATTTTTTCTTGTCCACTAGCAATATTCTCATTTAATGATTGTAAAATTAATTTAATTGAGCGAATTGCATCATCATTACCTGGAATAGGAACATCAACTAAATCAGGGTCACAATTTGTATCTAAAATTGATATAACTGGGATACCTAATGTTCGACATTCTTTAATAGCTGTTAATTCGCGTTTTTGATCAACAATAATTGCAACATCGGGTAATTTAGTCATATTTTTAACACCGTTCAAATGTTTTCGCAATTTGTCTAATTCTTTTTGACGCTTTGCTGCTTCTTTTTTCGGTAAAAGCTCAAAAACATTATCCGATTCTTGTTGCTCTAATGTTTTTAAATATTCAATTCGACTTCGTAAAGTTACCCAATTTGTTAGCATTCCACCTAACCAACGGTGATTTACGTAAAAAGAATTTGTTTTTGTTGCTTCTTGAGCAATAACAGCACTTGCTTGGCGTTTTGTGCCAATAAATAAAAATGTTTTGCCTTGTTCTGCCGCATTTAAACAATATGAATTTGCTTCTTTTAATAATTGAGCTGATTGAACTAAATCTAAAATATGAATATTATTACGTTCTGTATAAATGTATGGAAACATTTTTGGATTCCATCTATAAGCTTTATGACCAAAATGGACACCTGCTTCTAATAATTGGGCTAAATTTATTTCAGCCATAATTTTTAACTCCTAAGTTAAATAAAACGATATAAGTATAAGATAACAGATTTAAAACAGTCTCGTCTAGTTATTAGTTTTTAAAACTTGTTTTAAGGTATCAACATTTGAATTAATATTATTAACTAATTTAACATTTGTGTCTGACAATTCACTATAACTATTAAATCCAGTACCAGCAGGTATTAAGCGACCAATAATAACATTTTCTTTTAACCCTCTTAACCAATCCACTTTTCCTTCAATAGCCGCTTTCGTTAAAACACGAGTTGTCTCTTGGAAACTTGCTGCAGAAATAAAACTATCTGTATTTAATGACGCTCGAGTAATCCCCAATAGAACTGGTTGATAAAACGCAGGTTTATTTTTATCATTTTGAATAGATTCATTGATATATTTCATTTGTTGTAAATCAACTAATTCATTTGCTAATAATGGTGTATCTCCTTCATGTGCTACTTTTACTTTTGTTGTCATTTGTTTAATAATAACTTCAAGATGTTTATCAGAGATAGTAACGCCTTGTGATTGATAAACTGATTGGATTAAATTTAAAATAACTCCTTGGACTTTTTTAACACTTCTATAAGTTGCTTCATATAAAGTTTCAATTTGACTATAATGCTCAAAATATAAATTTAATAAATTATGTAAATTAATATTTTCTTCGCCTTCTAAAGAAGAACCAAATTTAAAGAATTTAAAATTGACAGAATTAATACCTGTTTTACCAATTAAAGCTCGATTATCGCTTGTTTTAACTTTTCGAGCTTCTAAAATTTGTTCGACCCGTGGTAAACCTTGTACAATATCACCTGTAATTTCTTTTTCAAAACTTAACTTTCCAATATTTTGATTTAATTCAATTAAATCCCCGTTTTGACAAAATAATTGAGCTCCTTTAGGGAAAAAATACGGACGTCCTTTTTGAATTAGAATTTTATCTTTATTTATTGTAATAATTTTACCCGTATGAGATAAATTTTCAGGATCATTTATAAAATTATTATTATTAATAAATGTAGAATTTAAATTATTTTTTGGAATTGATAAACAATCTTTATCACGTATACAAAGTAGTTTTTTCGTATTTTTTTCAATTCTAGTTTTTAATTTTAATAAATCATAAGACTCATTATTTTGTAATTCCAAATACCCTAATAACGTAGAAGAATTAATAAATTGATTATTTTCGACAATTAATGAAATTTTTAAATTTGTAGTTCTTAATTCATTTGGCAGATAATCATCTAGTGATACTTTTTCAGAAGTTAAAAAATTAAGTTCACTTTTGTTATTTAATTTAAGAAGAATTTCTAAATTTGTGTTTTTAAAATTATTTAAACCATCAAAGAAATTAAAATCTAAATGTTGTTCAAATAATTTTAACCCGTGGTTAATTTTAATTTTTTCTTTATGTTTAATATTCGAAACAAGTATATTTTTAAATTGAAATATATTTTTAATTACAAACTTATTATTAAATAATTTAGTAACTGTTTTTATCTGTGGAACTTTATATAAATAAATAGGTCGGATTAAAATTTCGGGCCCTGTTCGTGTATTTACAATTTCTGAAAACGATAATTGAGAAATTTCTAAATTATCAAAGATAACTTCACCCGGATAAAAAATCTTTTCATTAAAATCTTCATAATTTTTAATTTTATATAAAAATCCAGGTTTAATACTAATTTCTTGCAATATATTATTTTTTTCAATGATATTAATAATACCGGGAATAGTAGAAAATATATTAGTAACAATTTCATAATTTTCTGTTACAAATTCAGCATCTTCAACTTTTAAAATACTACTATCTCTATTAATAATGTGTGTTTCTTCAGGAATCCAGAGTACACTTGTTGCTACATCCGTTGTAAGATTATTATTTAATAAATAAGGTGTTCCACCTGTATTAGTATCATATTTATTCGTAATTAATTTACCAAAAACTTCGTTATGATCCAGAGAAATTAATGTATTTTTTTTAACACGCGTATTTGTAAATAAAAAATTTGTATCTTTATTTAAAGTTAAAATATGGGCTTTTTCATTTCCGTAATTAATAAGTTTTTTAATTTTACCACTAGTAAATTTTGTTGTTGAACTTAAAATTTGAATAATATCTTTTGTTAAATCAATATCGTCTTTTAAAATTCGAACAGTTCCAGAATTTTTATTTATTAATTTAATCCTAGAAAGTGAATTTTGTTTTAAAAGTTTATGATTATTTTGAATATTTAGATATGAATTTTTTGGAACACTTAAAAGTTTCCCGCTTAATACCCAGGCTAATTTTGTGAATGAATTTTCATTTTCAAGTTTATCCAGAACTAATTCGCCAGATAATTTACTTAACACATTTTTAGTTTCTGTTTTAGTTTGCTTATTCGTTTCAACAAATTGCCCTAATAAAGTTCCTTTTACGATAGGCGCATTATTTTTAACAAAAAGTAAAGTTTCTGCCGGTATTTCTATTTTAAGACGTTCATTATTTTCTAAAGTAATTATCAACGCACCTGAATTTTCGGTTTTTAAAACATTCTCTCCTCGATTTGTTCGAAATTCTGTGGGTTTTAGAAATTCAGAAAATTCTAAAACACCATCAACGGAACTAATAATCTGTTGATTTGAACCTGCGGTAAAAATACCACCAGTATGAAATGTTCGCATTGTTAATTGAGTACCAGGTTCACCAATTGATTGCCCTGCAATAATACCGATTGCTTCACCTAAATCAACTAAATTTTCATTAGCTAAATTCCACCCATAACATTTTTGACAAATGGATCTATTTAATTCACACGTCAAAGGGGACCGAACTAAAATTTTTGTAATTTTATGTTGTTTTAATAATTTAATTATAGCTGGGGTAATACAAGTACCCTGTTCAACTAGAATACCATTGGTTAAAGGATTATAAATATTTTTATTTATGATACGTCCTAAGATTCGGTCATATAATGAACGAATCATTGTTGCATCTTTTTCAATATTTACAAATAAAATTGATCTGTTTGTTAAACAGTCTTTTTCCCTAATAATAATATCTTGCGCAACATCAATTAATCGGCGTGTTAAATATCCTGAATTTGCTGTTTTTAGAGCTGTGTCTACAATCCCCTTACGTGCACCGTAACCTGACATTAAATAATCAGTAATTGTCAAACCTTCCCGGAAATTCTGTTTAATAGGTAAATCCATAATTTCACCACTTGGGTCAGACATTAAGCCTCTCATTCCAACTAATTGGCGAACTTGTGATAAATTACCCCGAGCTCCTGAAAATGCCATCATATAAACTGAATTTAAAGGATCATAATTTCGAAAATAAGAAACTACCTCATCCTTTAATGTTTCACTTGTAATATTCCATGTATCAATAACTTTTTGAAAGCGTTCTACTTCAGTAATATCACCTTTTAAACATGTTTTTTCGGTTTTTAAGATTTCATTTGTTGATCTTTCAAGCATTACATTTTTAATTGGAGGAATCCGTAAATCTTCAATACTAATTGAAATTCCTGCTTTTGTTGAATATTTAAAACCTAAATATTTTAATTCATCAGCTAAAAATGAACCTTGAACTGAACCGTAATTTGTAAAAGTCCAGGATAAAATTTGTTTTAATTGTTTTTTACTTACTAAAGTATTTTGAAACGTATATTTTTTCATAAAAGTTTAACGTTACCTTTTTAAACAAGATTTAATGTTTTTTGAATTGTACTATTAAAAATAATCCGACCCGTTGTAGTTTGAAGATATTGAGTAATTAAATTCCCATCTTTATCTAAACGTCGCTGTAAATTTGAGGATTGGTTAATACTTGTTCCATCATTTAATTTAATTACCTTTAAATTTTCTGAAGGAATTTCAACTTCGCCATCATACCGAACCCAGATTAAAGCGTGTAAATTAATTTTATTCTGTTCATACGCTAAAATAGCATCTTCAAAATTGGCGAAATAATGGTTAGAACCAGAAAGACCTTTAATATTATTAGCTGTTAAATAATAACATCCTAAAATCATATCTTGACTTGGCATAATAATTGGTTCACCAGTTGCTGGAGATAAAAAATTATACGGTGTTAACATTAAAATATAAGCTTCAGCTTGAGCTTCTAAAGATAATGGAACATGAACTGCCATTTGGTCCCCATCAAAATCTGCATTAAATGCAGAACATACTAAAGGGTGTAATTTAATGGCCCGCCCTTCAACTAAAATAGGTTCAAAAGCTTGAATACCTAACCTATGTAATGTAGGAGCTCGATTTAAAAAGATAGGATGATTTACTAAAACTTTTGCTAATACATTATCAACTAATGGTTCATTTTGATGAATAAATTTTTTAGCTACTTTCATATTACTAGCTAAACCTTGAGTAATTAATTCATGAATAATAAAAGGTTGAAATAATTCAATTGCAATTTCATACGGTAACCCGCATTGATTTAACTTTAAACTTGGTCCAACTACAATTACAGAACGTCCAGAATAGTCAACACGTTTTCCTAACAAATTTTGACGGAAACGACCTTGTTTACCTTTAATAATATCTGATAATGAACGGAGTGGTCTGTTATTTGCCCCTAAAGCTTTTTTACCACGTTTACCGTTATCAATCAAAGCATCAACTGCTTCTTGTAACATTCGTTTTTCATTCCTAATAATAATTTCTGGAGCATAAATTTCAACTAACCGAATTAATCTATTATTTCGTGTAATTACGCGACGATACAATTCATTCAAATCAGATGTTGCAAATCGTCCTCCTTCTAATTGAACCATTGGTCTTAAACCTGGCGGAATAACCGGTAAAACAGATAAAACCATCCAATCAGGACTCGAACCCGTAGTAATAAAATTTTCTAAAATGCGTACACGCTTAATGTATTGTTCGCGATCTTTTAATTTTTTTGCTACTTGTTTACCTGATTCTGTTTCATGATTTATTTTAGCAATGTTAACTCTACATTCAACACTTTCGTTAAGTAAATTTAAATTAGCTAAATCTTCTTTAATCGCTTCTGCACCACTTTCTTCTTCACTTAAATTATCTTCGTCTTCTGAAAAATTAGTAAAATAAACAATTGATTCTAATTCTTTTCTTGTTTTATTTAATAAAATTCCAATAAAACTAGGGACACTTTTTAAATACCAAATGTGTGTCACTGGTGATATTAGGTTTATATGACCCATTCGGTGTCGACGAACTCTTGATTCTGTAACTTCAACACCACACCGTTCACAAATTAATCCACGGTAACGAACCCGTTTATATTTACCACAATGGCATTCCCAATTTTTAGTCGGACCAAAAATTCGTTCACAAAATAAACCATCCATTTCTGGTTTAAAAGTTCGGTAGTTAATGGTTTCAGGCTTTGTTACTTCACCAACAATTCTTCCATTAGGTAATAGTCTTTGACCCCATTCTCGAATTCTATCTGGGGACGCTAGTTTGATTTTTATATAATCAAAATCTTGGTCAGTTTTTGTCATACATTTTATATTATTAAATAATTTTGTTAAAAAATTGACATAGGTGAAAAACGTTTTGAATTAGGATCATATTTTTCCATTAAATCGACTTCAGTGTTGTAGTTTAATTCAGAATTTAATTCACCCATTTTATAAGTACTAATATCTAAACCAATTGCTTGTAATTCTCTAATTAAAACTTTAAATGATTCTGGAATTCCAGATTTTGGAATTGGTCGACCTTTAACAATCGCATTTAAAGCATCATTTCTTCCTTGCATATCGTCAGATTTTACTGTTAATAATTCTTGTAACGTGTGAGCCGCACCAAAGGCTTCAAGAGCCCAAACTTCCATTTCTCCAAATCGTTGACCACCATGTTGTGATTTACCACCTAGCGGTTGTTGCGTTACTAATGAATAAGGACCAGTGGATCTTGCATGAATTTTATCATCTACTAAATGCACCAGTTTTAACATATATGCTTTTCCAACTGTTACTGGATTTTCGAAAGGTTCTCCATTCCGTCCATCAATTAAAACAATTTTTCCTGGTGAATAAGGGTTAAAAATCCAAGCTTCATTTTTTTCTAATGATGCTTGTCGTAATTTTTTATTAATTAAAATTCGAGAAGTATCAGGTCCATACATTTCATCAAATGGTAGTATTTTAAACCTACGGTTTAATTTATGACCGGCTAATCCTAATAAACACTCATATAATTGCCCAACATTCATTCTTGAAGGAACACCTAAAGGGTTAAGAATAACATCAATTGGAGTCCCATCAGGTAAATAAGGCATATCTTGGCGAGGTAAAATTCGTGAAATAATACCTTTATTTCCATGTCTACCAGCAATTTTATCGCCAACTTGAATTTTTCGGACTTCAGCTAGAAAAATTCGAACAGACATATTTACACCAGCTGGTAATTCGTCACCTTTCTCGCGATCAAAAATTTTGATATCTAAAACCCGGCCATGATGACCATTTGGCACACGTAAAGAAGTATCACGAACATCTTTAGCTTTTTCACCAAAAATCGCTCGAAGTAATTTTCCTTCTGGTAATTGATCAGATTCACCTTTTGGAGTAATTTTACCAACTAAAATATCTCCCGGTTTAACAAATGCTCCTTTATAAATAATTCCTTGCTCATCTAAATTTTGAATTGAATTTACATTTATATTTGGAATATCACGGGTAATTTCTTCAGCACCAACTTTCGTTTGACGAACTTCAATATCGTATTTTTCAATATGGATAGATGTAAAGACATCTTCATAAACTAATCGTTCATTAATTAAAATAGCATCTTCAAAGTTATAACCTTGCCATGGCATATAAGCTACAGTAATATTTTGCCCTAAAGATAATTCACCTCCATTGGTACTAGGTCCATCTGCTAACACTTGTCCAGATTCTACTTTTTCTCCAACCCAGACAATTGGTCGATGATTTATACATGTATCTTGGTTTGATCTATTGTATTTTTGAAGCTCATAAAGAGTTTTTTTCCCTGATTCTTCTTTAACAATAATATGCTTTGACGATACATCAATTACAATTCCTTTTCTAAATGCTGTAACAACCATTCCAGAATCAATTGCAACTTGGCTTTCTAACCCGGTTCCAACAATTGGTTTTTGCGGTAATAATAGTGGTACAGATTGCCGTTGCATATTTGATCCCATTAACGCACGATTTGCGTCATCATGTTCAAAAAATGGAATTAAAGCGGCCGCCGCAGATACAACTTGTACTGTTGAAACAGCAATAAAATCAACCTCCTCAGGACTAACTGTGATAAAATCTTGTTGATAACGTACAGGAATTAATTGTTTTGTTAAAATTCCCTTAGAATTAAGACTAATATCTGCAGGAGCAATTTTAAAATTATCTTCAAGATCAGCAGTCAAATAAATAGGGTTTTCTGTTTTGACAACTTTACCTTTATTAACTTTCCAAAATGGAGTTTCGATAAATCCATAGCAATTAACACGGGCACAAGTTGTTAAGGATGCAATCAGCCCTGCATTTTGTCCTTCAGGTGTTTCAATAGGACAAATTCTACCATAATGGCTCGGATGGATATCCCGAACAGCAAAACTAATTCTATCTCGATTTAACCCACCTGGGCCTAAACCACTAATTCTTCGTTTATGAGTTAACGCTGATAAAGGGTTTGTTTGGTCCATAAATTGAGATAATTGGCTAGATCCAAAAAACTCTTTCATAGTAGCCATCACAGGTTTAGGATTAATTAAAGTAGCCGGTTTTAATGTTAACGAATCACAAATTGTCATTCGTTCTTTAATTGTTCGTTCAAGACGATTTAATCCAACACGAAATTGATTTTGTAATAATTCTCCGACAGAACGTACTTTTCGATTTTTTAAATGATCAATATCATCTTCAATACCTTTTTCTTTATTGATTGTAATTAAATAATCTAGAATCGCGATAATATCTTGGTATGTTAAGGTGTGCGTACTTTCTGAAATATTTAATTGTAATTTTTTATTAACTTTTAATCGTCCAACCCTTCCTAAATCATAATATCGACGATCGAAAATTTTTAAAAAAACAGAATTTGTTTCAGAAAAAATTTCATTTTTATTTAATGTTTGGTTAAGTATTTTTGAATCATGTATATTTAGCGAGTCATCAAAATAATCTGGGTATTTAACACTTTGAGTAATTTCTTTCGTTGTTAATCCCATTTCACTTAATAGTTCAATAGCACTTATATTTGTGGACTTATCAATTTCAATGATAATATCGCGATACTTTTTATTTCTTATTTTTTGTTTTGTGGTATCGTCTGTTTTTTCAGGAATTTTTATATCGCGACAATGAAATTTTAACCATGAACCACGATTAGATATTAAAGTACCTTTGTATAATTTTTTATTTTTTTCTTTTTCAAAATAAATACCTGGACTTCTAATAATTTGACTAATAATAACACGTTCACAACCATTAATAATAAAAGTTGCTTTGTTAGTCATTAATGGTAATGTTCCAATAAAAACTTTTTTGCGGTTAGTTACAGTTTTTAATTGACGGTCGCGAATTTCAATTGGAATATAAATTCGTGCAGAATAGGTGCTGTCACGTTGTTTTGATTCAAATTCGCTATATTTAGGTTTTTTTAATTTGTATTCATTGGCAAAAATACAAACTTCAATATTTCCCGTAAAATCTAAAATAGAAGAAAAGTTTGAAAGTTCTTCGCTTAAACCGTGAGAAATAAACCAACAAAAACTAGTTTTTTGAATTTCAATAAAATCTGGTAACGTTGTAATAAATGTTTTATGATTTTGCATTATTTATTAGATAACATTTAATAGAATTATATTTGTAGTAACTTAGGTAGTGTTTAAGTGTATGGTTATCGTCTGGGGGAAATAAAAAAGTTAAGAAATCTTAAATTTTCTTAACTTTTATTTTGTTCTTAGAAACTAAATCATTTTTAAACAATTTGCTAATTGTGATTTTTTTCTTGCAGCTTTATTTTTATGAAATACATTTCGTTTTGTCGCTTTATCAATTCGACTATAAGCTAATTTTAAACTCTCATCAACTTTACTTTTATTTTCATCAGTTTTTGATAATTCATAAGCTTTTAAATTATCTAAATAAACTTTGATAATACTTTTAACATTACCTTTATATGTACGATTTACTAATCGGTTACGTTCATTAATTTTGATTCGTTTAACCGCAGATTTATTATTTGCCATTTAAAATAAATATTGTTTTAAATTTATAATTGTTGGTAAATTTTAATATAAAGTTGTTGATTAGTATAGTATTAAACATTAAAATTAATTTTCATAAAACTAAGAAATTATTAAACCTTGAAAAAATGAAAATTTTTATGCGATAATTATATTAATATATTCTTATTCTCAGATTTAATATTTTATAGGAATCACAATGGCTAAAAATAAAGGTTCTAGAGTTTTAATTACTTTAGAATGTACTGATTGTCGTTCGAATGACAATAAGCGAACACCAGGTGTTTCACGTTACATAACACAAAAGAATCGTCGAAATAATCCTGACCGTATTGAATTAAAAAAATACTGTCCAAATTGTAACCGACATACAATTCATAAAGAAATTAAATAGTTTATGCAAAAAAAACAATTATCCCCTATTGAATTAGATCAAAAGATTGACTATAAAGATGTTGATTTATTAAAAAATTTTATTACAGAACAAGGTAAAATTTTACCAAGACGAGCAACAGGCGTAACAGTACAACAACAACGAAAGCTAACAAAAGCAATTAAACGTGCCCGAATTTTAGCACTATTACCTTTTGTTGCATCAAATTCAATGTAACCAATTTTAGATCTTTAATTATTTAATAATTAAGATCTAGAATTAATTTTTCTTATTTTATTTAAAAAGTTCTATAATTGTAAGTAATTGAAAGGAGACTTTAATGGGACGTAGTCAACGAAATGATAATTTTATTGATAAAACTTTTACGGTTGTAGCCGATATTTTATTGAAAGTTTTACCAGCGAGCAAACAAGAAAAACAAGCGTTTTTTTATTACCGTGACGGAATGTCAGCACAATCAGAAGGTGAATATGCTGAAGCCTTAGAAAATTATTACGAAGCTTTACAATTAGAAGAGGATCCATATGATAGAAGTTATATTCTTTACAACATTGGTTTAATTTATTCTAGTAATGGTGAATATATGCAAGCTTTAGAGTATTATCACCAAGCTTTAGAATTAAATTTAAATCTACCTCAAGCTCTAAATAATATTGCGGTGATTTATCATTATCAGGGCGTGAAAGCTTCTGAAAAAGAAAATTTGGAAATTGCAAAAGGTTTATTTGATAAAGCAGGTGAGTATTGGCGTCAAGCTATTAAACTAGCTCCAAATAATTATATCGAAGCTCAAAATTGGTTAAAAACAACAGGTCGTATTGGTTCCGATATGAGTTTTTAATTTTAATGTGTTGAAAATAATAAATTACTAATTTTCAAAAAATTTGTTGTACAATGATAGATAGTAAGTAAATTTCAAATTTGTAAATAAATTTGATGTTTGAAAGTATATTTATTTTGAATAATTTAAATATGTTAAATAAAGATGTTAGAAACGAGTACAAGTAAAGGTTATATTACTCAAATTATTGGTCCTGTATTAGATATTGAATTTCCAAGTGGAAATTTACCACCTATTTATAGTGCAATTAGTATTGCGGTATCTGAAGGTGAAATCATTGTTGAAGTACAACAATTATTAGGAGATAATAAAGTTCGTTGTGTATCTATGCGTTCAACAGATGGTTTAAAACGTGGTGCTGAAGCAACTGATTTAGGTACACCAATTAATGTACCCGTAGGTACTCCTACTTTAGGTCGTATTTTTAATGTAATTGGTGAACCTGTAGATAACCAAGGTGATCTTGTTTGTGATGAAAGTTTACCAATTCATCGTGATGCTCCTGAATTTACTGAATTAGAAACAAAACCTTCAATTTTTGAAACTGGAATTAAAGTTGTAGATTTATTAGCACCATATCGTCGTGGTGGTAAAATTGGTTTATTTGGTGGCGCTGGTGTAGGTAAAACAGTATTAATTATGGAATTAATTAATAATATTGCTAAAGCTCACGGTGGAGTATCTGTATTTGGTGGTGTAGGTGAACGAACTCGTGAAGGTAATGATTTATACGAAGAAATGAAAGAATCTGGTGTAATTAATGAGAAAAATTTCACAGAATCTAAAGTAGCCTTAGTATACGGTCAAATGAATGAACCTCCTGGAGCGCGTATGCGTGTTGGGTTAACAGCTTTAACAATGGCGGAATATTTCCGTGATGTTAACAAACAAGATGTATTATTATTTATCGATAATATTTTCCGTTTTACACAAGCTGGGTCTGAAGTATCTGCATTATTAGGTCGTATGCCATCAGCAGTAGGTTACCAACCAACATTAGCAACTGAAATGGGTGCTCTACAGGAACGTATTACATCAACAACACAAGGTTCAATTACGTCAATTCAAGCAGTGTACGTGCCAGCAGATGATTTAACAGATCCGGCACCAGCTACTACATTTGCGCATTTAGATGCAACAACTGTATTATCACGTAATTTAGCTGCTAAAGGAATTTACCCAGCGGTAGATCCATTAGATTCAACATCGACAATGTTACAACCAAATATTGTAACATCAGAACATTATGCAATTGCTGAAGAAGTTAAAGAAACTTTACAACGTTACAAAGAGTTACAAGATATTATTGCGATTTTAGGTATTGATGAATTATCTGAAGAAGATCGTTTAACTGTAGCACGTGCGCGTAAAGTAGAAAGATTCTTATCACAACCATTCTTTGTAGCTGAAATTTTTACAGGTTCTCCTGGAAAATATGTAAGTTTAGAACAAACAATTAAAGGTTTTAAAATGATTTTAACTGGTGGTTTAGATGACTTACCAGAACAAGCATTTTATTTAGTTGGTGATATTGACGAAGCAATTGCTAAAGCAGAAACTCTAAAATAAGGAGTAAAAATGACTATTAATATTCGTGTTATTACTCCAGATCGAATAGTTTGTTCAACAACTGCTGAAGAAATTATTTTGCCTAGTACAACAGGTCAATTAGGTATTTTAGATGGACATGCGCCATTAATTACTGCATTGGATATTGGAGTTTTAAGAATCAAGATGGACCAAAAATGGACTCCTATGATTTTATTTGGAGGATTTGCTGAAATTGATCAAGATCAAATTACTATTTTAGTAAATGATGTTGAAGAAGCAGCCTCTTTAAAATTAGATGAAGTTACTGTTGCATTAGAACAAGCCACCTTAGCGGTAGAAAATGCAGAAACAAATCGAGAAAAAATTGAAGCTTCTCAAAATTTAAAAAAAGCTTCAGCTCGTGTTCAAGCTGCTACTTTTTTATCTTAATTTTTAAAAAAGTTCTTAGAGAATACTCTAAGAACTTTTTTTTCTAAAAGTAAATCAACTTTATTAAGTATTTTTACTTTATAATAATATAGTGTATATTTGTCATTAGATAGGACCCGTTGATAACGTAAAATTTGCGTAGGCAAATATTTAAAGTTATTGTATTCTTTATTAATAGGTCAAATTCCTGTAAAATTTTAATAAATATTCTACTCTACGTAAAAGACAATTTACTTTTATCGTAGAAAATTGGTCTAACAATAATAAATATAACTAATTTAAAATGTGGTTATATTTCTCTAAGGTGTTAGTAATATCTATATTATACAAATATTCAAAGTAATATTATGATAGGCAATTCCGATTTTAAATTTGAAGATAATTTTGAATTAACACTCGAATTACCCTTTTCAGAACATATTGAAGAATTACGGCAACGTAGTTTTCAATTAGTTTTAATTATTTTACTTTTAACATGTGCTGCATTTGTTGAAGTAAAATTTTTAGTAAAAATACTCGAATTACCAGTTAGTAATGTGAAATTTTTTCAAGCAGCACCTGGTGAATATTTTCTTTCAACTTTGAAAATTTCTTTTTATACAGGTTTATTGTTTGGAAGTCCATTTGCTTTAGGTCAAATTTTATTATTTTTGCTTCCTGGTTTAACACAAAATGAAAAAAGAATTATCTTACCATTACTTTTCGCATCATTAGTCTTATTTGGGTTAGGTTTAATCTTCTCGTATTATGCATTAATACCAGCGGCATTAAATTTTTTCTTAAGTTATAGTGATGAAGTAATTGAACCTTTTTGGTCATTTGATCAATATTTTGAGTTTATTTTAGTTCTTTTTTACAGTACCGGTTTTGCTTTCCAAATTCCTATTATTCAAGTAATTTTAGGATTATTAAAAATTGTTTCTGCACAACAAATGATTAGTGCATGGCGTTATGTTATCTTAGGATCAACAATTATTGGAGCTGTTTTAACACCTTCAACAGATCCTTTAACCCAACTGTTACTTTCTGGAGCAATTTTGGCATTATATTTTTCTGGTGCTGGCATTTTGTTATTAATCAAAAATTAATGCATTATTTTTATACTTAAAAAGTATTTATTCTATGAAAACGCAAAAGTTTTTTAAAAATCTTTTCTGCAGTTTAACATTAGGTATTAGTTTATTTGGATTTTCTATTGAAAATGCAAATGCTTATCCTGTGTTTGCGCAACAAGGTTATGCTAATCCCCGTGCAGCTAATGGTAAATTAGCGTGTGCAAATTGTCATTTAAATCAAAAAGCAATTGAAATTGAAGCTCCACAAGCTGTCTTACCAAATTCAGTTTTTGAAGTAGAAGTTAAAGTTCCTTATGACACAACAAATAAACAAGTTGGTGCAACTGGTAAAAAAGTTGATTTAAATGTTGGTGGTATTGTTATTTTACCAAAAGGATTTAAATTAGCTCCAGCAAATCAAATTTCTGATGAAGTTAAAGCGAAAAATAAAGGTGTTTTTATTTCACCTTATAGTACTGAATTAGACAATATTTTAGTAGTAGGCCCAATTGCTGGTAAAACACATCAAGAATTAGTTTTCCCTGTTGTTTCTCCAGATCCAAAAACGAATCCTGATATTAAGTATTTAACATATCCTTTATACGCTGGTGGGAATCGAGGCCGTGGTCAAGTTTACCCAACTGGTGAAAAAAGTAATGTAAATGTTTTTGCATCTCCTATTGCTGGTCAAATTAGTGATATAGCTGATGGAGAAAAAGGATCGAAAAAAATTACAATTGTAAACACTAATGGAAAAACTGCATCTGTAGAAATTCCAAAAGGTTTAGATATTATTGTAAAAAATGGTGATATAGTTAGTGCTGATGGACCTTTAAATATTAATCCTAATGCTGGTGGTTTTGGTCAAGAAGAAACCGAACTTGTTTTACAAAATCCAATTCGTATTGTTGGATATCTTGTATTCTGTTTCTTTGTTCTTTTAACTCAAGTTTTCTTAATTTTAAAGAAAAAACAATTTGAAAAAGTACAAGCTGCTGAACTTAATTTCTAAATAAAAAAGATCTTATGATTTATAAATCATAAGATCTTTTTTATTTAGAAATTAATATAATGCGTCTTCTTCGTGTACTAAGATTTCGCAATCTGATGTTGGATATGCTACACATGTTAATGTAAAACCAGCAGCCATTTGATCATCATCTAAAAATGATTGTTCTGATTGATCAATTGTTCCGTTTGTTACTTTACCTGCACATGTTGAACATGCACCAGCACGACACGAATAAGGTAATTCAATACCTTGTTCTTCTGCTGCATCTAATACAAATTGATCGTCTGGACAATCAATAGTTACGTCAATGCTATGCTCTTCGCTTAATAAGTGTACTTTATAATTAGCCATATTAACCTTTTTATTAAACACTAAAATGTAAAAATAGAAGAAAGTATTCTTGCTATACTCCTATATTATAATAGTATAGATTCAAAAATAAATATAGAGATAAAATTTTATTATTTAAAACGTTGTTTTAAACGACTCGCTTTACCTCGTAAATTCCGTAGATAATATAATTTTGATCTACGTACTTTTGATGACCGTAACACTTGAATTGAATCTACTTTTGGAGAATGAATTAAGAAAACTCGTTCAACGCCAATACCCTGTAAAATTTTTCTTACGGTAATTGTTGTATTAACTGAAGTATTCTTTTTCGCGATAATAGTTCCTTCGTAAAATTGAATACGTTCTTTTGTACCTTCAATGATTTTAACACCAATTTTTACACCATCACCAACTACAACTATTGGTAAATCTGATTTAAGAAATTGATTTTGTAAATCATCTAAATATTTTTGTTTATTTGCAATAATCATAATTTGAAAAAGATAAGCTAAACTTTAATAATAATATCGTTATATTTTTAAAAATACAAGATTTTTCTAAATTTAATATTGCATCCGACTGGGTTCGAACCAGTGATGTTCCATAGGAAAACGGATTATGAGTCCGGTGCCTTCAACCACTCGGCCACGGATGCTCAATTGGAGCTGATGGGAATTGAACCCACGTCCATTAAAAATTTTTTTATTTATTCATTCACAGGTTTAGTTTTAAAAAACGAATGAAAGAAGTTTAAATAACAATTTAAACTAAAAGCTCTAGAAAAGTCTAGTTTTATATTATCCATAAATTTTTCAAATTTTTAAAAGATGGATACTTTTAAAGATTCCCATAAATAATTTTAAGCAATACTTAAAGCTTTACGGTTAAAAGATAAAATGTTGTTTGCATTTATTTTAAATATATATTTTTTAACGAAATAATATTTTTCGACCTGCATCATAAATAAAAAACTAAATAATGTCGAAACCATTACAGCCCCAAATTAAATAAGCATGAAGGGAATCGAACCCCCGACTCTCAGAATCGGAATCTGATGCTCTATCCACTGAGCTACATGCTTAAAATTAATTTTCTTTAATATTTAGTTTAAAGAACTTTAAATTTAATTTAAAAGAAAAAAAAATTTTTAGATTTTATTAACAAACAAAATCTAAAAATTAACGGAACTTTAGTAGTAAATTTTACCACCACCCCATTTTTCTGTAACAATTTTTGGTTGTAACATGATATGACCACCAATTGAATATAAATCTTCATCTGTAAGTGAACGCATACGAGGATAGATATCGGCACTTTTTACACTAGGATGGATCTCAGCAATTGATTCTAATCCGTCATAACTTGTCGGATCTTTCATATAATCAACTAAAGCTAAAATATTATCACGACGAGGTGTTGCTAAACTTAATCCTTCTGGGTCTAAACCTACGTTTGGATTTGTTTTTGTAATACCACCAACATGACAAGCACCACAAGTCGCATTAAATAAACGTTTTCCACGTTTTACTTGCTCAGCTGTTAATACTGTTGTTTTTCCAGAACCATCTACTGCAACAGTTCGTGTTGCTTCATCTAAATCAATTGCGTTTGCTGAACTATTTATTAAATTAAATAGACAAAACACTGATAAGAGTAAACCTAAAGAATATTTTTTAAACATAATTATAAAAAAAAAATTATAAAATTGAAACCAAGAAAATAAAGAAATTATATCTCTTTATTATTTTTTATTTTTGCTGCATTTGTAAGTAAACCACGTAGACGGATATTTTCCCAACCCGCAACTAATAATGAGGTTATTATTAAAACTTGACTAAAAAGTAGAATTGGGTCTAGTCGCCAACCATGAATGATTAAAATACAACTATATAATAAACCAATTGTAGTGAAAAAAATATCTTCATCACGTGCCAATTCAGGTTTTACAATTCGAAGTAAATATAAAAGCATTACCCCTACAACAAGAATAAATCCTAATAAAATATTTGGACCAAATCCAATATTTATCATAAATTATATTATATATCTATTTATTATGAACGAGTAACTCGATCCGATTTACTAACAATAACTAAAGCTACTGCAATTGCCGCTACTACAAAGCCACCAGCAACAAGACTTGATAAGAACCCACTTAATGAAGTTGTCATTTTTAATTCCGTTTATTTTAAATATAAATTAAATCGCATAAAAATTTATAAAGAAAAGTTTTCTGCTAATTTAAAGTACTGTATAATTATTATACAAAAGTATAGGCAGAAATGAATAATTCTAATAAAAAAAATTGTAATTTAGGTAAGACTTAGCTTAAATACTAATTTAAAAAATATTTTATGCTGCTATCTTTCAATTCTGACAATTTAAATAGTTTTAAAATTATATAAAAGACTAAGCCTTATGATCATTCTACTTAACTTAAAATAATTTAGCAATGCGTTAAATTAAATATTAACTATTGTTATAATATTCTAATTCTGTTATTATAAATGTGTAATCCTTTTTGCCCGGATAGCTCAGTTGGTAGAGCAGTGGATTGAAGATCCTCGTGTCACCAGTTCAAATCTGGTTCTGGGCATTTATTTATATATTGCTTAATTCAAATTTTTAAATTTTGTATATTCTCCTTCAAAAAGAATTTTTGTTGTTCCAATGGGGCCATTTCTATGTTTTGAAATGATTAATTCTGTAATATTAGGTTCTTCAGTTTCGGTATTATAGTATTCATCTCGATATAACATCAAAACTAAATCAGCATCTTGTTCAATTGATCCACTTTCACGTAAATCAGATAAAATTGGACGTTTGTTAACGCGATTTTCAACATTTCTACTTAATTGTGAAAGAACAATTACCGGAACATTAAATTCACGTGCAATATTTTTTAAACTTCTTGTAATTTGAGATAATTCTTGAACTCTATTTTCATTTTTATTAGAATTTTCCATTAATTGTAGGTAATCAACAATTATTAAACCTAATTTTTGTTGTTCAAATCTAATTTTTTTAATTTTTTTACGAATTTCAGCAATTGAAACATTAGGAGTATCATCAATAAACAAAGGTAAACGTGAAAATCGTTTAACAGTAGAATTTAAAATGTCCCATTCAGATTGTTTAATATTACCTGCTCTTAAACGTGTACTATTAATGTTTGTTTCCGAAGCAAGTACTCTATACATTAATTGTTCTTTTGACATTTCTAAACTAAAAAATAAAATCGGTAATTTACTTTTTTTTAAAATGTTTGTAGCACTATTTAAACAAAATGCTGTTTTACCCATTGAAGGACGTCCTGCAATAATAATTAAATCGGATTTTTGAAATCCTTGTGTTAAAGCATCTAAATCATAAAATCCAGAGCTAATTCCGGGCAATGTCACATTATTTGATTTATCTTTTAGTTCTTTTATAACATTTGAAAGTAATTCTGCACTACTCAAAACTTGATTAGTTTCCGTTTTTTTACCAATAAGTACTAATTCACTTTCTAAATCTGAGATAATTTGTTCTAATGAAATATTCGTAACATAACTCGAATTTATAATTTGATAACCTAACTTAATTAAGGTACGCCTTATAAATTTATCTTGAACTAAAGTTAAGTATTCTTCTAAATTAACTAAATTAGGTACCTGGTTCATTAATTCAATTAAAAT